>Ga0209161_10000005_pt1 | contig 163599 bp, 141 predicted proteins | sample GraSoiAngelo_155_FD_186169 | JGI IMG/M metagenome (GOLD analysis project Ga0209161, IMG submission 186169) | Grasslands soil microbial communities from the Angelo Coastal Reserve, California, USA - 14_1009_13_30cm (SPAdes) (version 2) | ecosystem: Environmental > Terrestrial > Soil >... | reverse complement strand
CCGAAGAGAGTGGCCTGCTCGGCGGTGAGGCTTACGTACAACACCCGCTCATCCCGCTCGCACAGACGGCGGCTGTGCTGAATCTGGATGTGACGAACGTGCGCGGCGCCACGCGCGATATCGGGGCGCTCGGGATGGATCGCTCAACGTTGGGCTCCGTGTTCGTGGCCGCCGCGCGCGCGGAGTCGCTGAAAGTAGAATCCCAACCGGATGTGCGCGGGTCGTTTTTTCGCTCCGATCACTTTCCGTTTGCGCGCTCCGGCGTGCCCGCGCTCTCGATCAAACCCGGCCTCGATTTCGTCGGACGTCCGAAGGGTTGGGGCGAACAGCAGGAGAACCTGTACAACCAGGAGCGCTATCATCAGCCGAGCGATGAGTATCAGCGGGCGTTCCGCTATGATGGCATGGCGCAACAAGTGCGCGTCACGGTGCGAACGGCGCGCGCGATCGCAAACGATCCAGCGATGCCCCGGTGGTTGACTGCTTCGGAGTTCCAGCGCCCCCAGCCCTGAGCCATGCAACAGATTGCACCGTTGCGGGAGGTTCGGAACATCTTGGAGCGTAATGGGTTAATCTCCGGCGATTGCCTATTGGCCGAGGGGCGGGTAAGTTTGCGCCCGTTTTCAACCCAGCAGCATCAGCTGTCCCGACCTCCTACATGGGAGCGGCGTTGGAGATTCCCTCCACGCACACGGTGCCTCTCTCGTGGTTGTACGAGGCAGCCAGTCTTCCAATTCAGTATCGCACGCTCACCGAAGTTGTCCCCGAGCCGGCTCGTGACTTCGAACAAGTAACCGCGCTCCGCGAGCAGATCTTGCATTACAAGGAAGCTCTCGCGATCGCTCGCAAGCAGAAGGACACGGGGCTCTGGGGTGCGAATCTGCTGGCACCGGCACCATCGAAGGCCATGGGGTGGAAAGAAGTCGGTACCATCACCCAGTACCGCCGTTTGCTCGAGCTGGGCTGGCCAGGTGACGCGCGGGTGTTTCGGTTCGCCGATCGCTTCCTGTTCCGGCTGCTGTCGCGCGATGACGATCCCGCGTTGCTCGTCGAATTCCAGCGAGCCGCCAAGAGTGACCCCGGTCTCGGTCTCTGGGCGCGGGGGATGGGAGCGCAGGCGGCTGCGGCGGCACTCGGACGCGGCGCGCACCAGGACGATCCGCGGTTGCGCGGCGCGGCGCATCGCATCGCGAGCGATATCTCCATGTATCTGCGCAGCGAGATCGCGCAGAAGCCGTTCAAGAAGGCGCAAGGCAAGACGGTGCTCGACCCGCTCGCCTATCCGCCGACCGTCTTCTCGATCGAGATGCTCGCGTTCATGCCGGCGGTCCAGCGTGAGCGGGCCGGCTTTCTCGAGCGGCTGGCGTCCTACTTTTCGAGTCCGACGCCGCGCCGGTCACTCTTCATTCTGGCCGGCAAGAAGGTCTATCGGCCGCTGTTCGAGCTCCTGGGCGACCCGCTGCATGCCGACGCCCAGGGTCGGGTGGGCGATGTGGCGTTCGCGGTCTATTGGCTGGAATTGCTCGCCCGCTTGGGGATCGTCCGCCAGGTGACCAGCGCCAATCGGGTATTGGCTCGGCTGTACAGCGAATGCGACGAGAGCGGCATCTGGAGCCCCGCGGGCCTCCGCGCGATGCCGAAGTCCACGAATCCCGTGATTTCGCATTACTTCCCCCTCGAAGGCCCAGGCAAAAGTCCGGCACAACGCCAGACGGACGTCACGTTCCGACTGGCGTTAATCGCCCGAATTCTGGGGATTCCGCTGAACATCATCTAGTCGTGGTGTATGGCAGGAATAAGTAGTAGTATTTGCTACTACAGTGGCACTCGATCTGACACCCTTTGGCTTCACGCCCACCGAGTCATTGGTCTACGCGACTCTGCTCCGTCTCGGGCCCTCGACAGGGTATGCCGTCGCCCGCGGTGCCCGGTTGGCGCGCGCGAACGCGTACGGCGCCCTGGAGGGGCTGGTCGCGCGCGGTGCCGCCTCGCGGACGCCGCCACCCAACCGGCCGGCTCGCTATCGACCCACGGACCCGCAGTCTCTGCTTGCGCACCTCGCGACGCTGCAGGGGGAGGCCTTGGATCGCCTGGGCCGGCAACTCCGCGACTTCTCACGCCCGGGCGAACCGGTGGTCAGGGAAGTCGCCGGCTCTCGCGCCGTGGCCAATCTCGTGATGCAGTTGGTGGCACGCGCCGAACGAGGTGTAGAAGGGGTCATGACGCTGGAGCTGTGGCGACCGACGCTGCCCGCCTGGCGACGGGCTGCTGAACGTGCGCAGCTGAAGGTTCGCATACGCGGCGGGATGCCCGAAGACGCCCCGTCCTGGCTCGAGCCGGCAAGCGATACACTCGATGCCACGCTGCTCGTCATCGATGAGGCCCACCTTGTGATCACGTCGGGCGATGGCGATGCGGTCACAGGCTTGTGGACCTCCCATCCACTCATTCTCGTGCTCGCGCGACGCGCCTTGCAGACACTCTCATGAGTGCCCGGCGATTCGTGTGCTGCGGCATCATCCTGGTGTGTGCCTGCCGCGCAGCCCCGATTCCAGAAGCGCAACGCTATCCTGCGGGCACCCCGTTCCGCGCCCAGTACCGCACAGTGGATGGAACGCGGCTCCGGCTGATCGACTCCGGAAACGGGACACCGGTCGTGTTCATTCACGGCATCGGCGCTTCAATGTATGGCTGGCGGTATCAGCTCGCCCCACTCGTGGCCGCGGGGTACCGCGTCGTCGCATTTGATAATCGCGGCTTTGGATTCTCCGATAAGCCGGCGCACGGATACCACAATGCCGAGTACGCCCACCTGGTTGTGTCGCTGCTCGACTCGCTGGGGATCGCGAGTGCGGTGCTGGTCGGTCACTCGATGGGGGGGGCGATTGCCGCCGAAGTCGCCCTGGTGCATCCCGACCGGGTGCGGGGTCTCGTCTTGATCGACGCCGCCGGCTTCGGCGTGAGCTGGCCGGGAGTGTTGAAGATCGCGCGCTGGCCGTTCGTGGGCGCGATCGCCACCTCGTTTCGAGCCCGCTGGGTCACGGCCCGCATCGTGCGTTCGACCTTCGCCGATCCGAACAAAGTCACCGAAGCCGATGTCGATCAGTACTACGCACCGGTCCCCGACCCGCGTTTTGGGCGCGCGTTGCGAGGTGTCCTTCGGGAATTCAGCTTCGACACGCTCGGTGGACGTCTTGCCAGCGTGCAGACACCCACGCTGATTTTGTGGGGTGATGCGGATCGCTTGATTTCGGTCCGGGACGGTAGCCGCTTCGGGCGCGAGCTGCCGCGCAGTGAGTTCGTTTTGCTCCAGCACGCCGGCCATAACGCACAAGAAGAAGCCGCTGACAAAGTGAATCGTTTGCTGTTGGATTTTCTCAAGGAAGGTCTGTCCCGCATTCCGGAGAACGTCGCATGGTCCACGCCGCCCTCGCGCTCCTCGCGCTCCAGCAACCGGTAGACACGGCTTACACCGCAAAGATTCGTGAGCTGACGACCGAGCCGCGGTTCAATACCGAGCTCACCGACCACCTCCCGGCTGACGCCCGCGTCCCGACGCCCCTGAAAGTGCTCGGGTATGTGCCCGGGACGGTCGGGCATCTCTCCTACGTCGCCGACATCACGCGCTACTTCCACGCGCTCGAGGACGCGTCGCCGCGGGTCAAAGTCTTCGACCTCGGCAAGAGCGATGGGAGACGGCCGATGATCGTCGCAGCGATCGCCGATTCGGCCACCATCGCGCAGCTCGATCACTATCGCGACATCACCGCCGCACTGGCCGACCCGAGACGGCTGAACGGCGACTCCGCGCAGCGGCTGATCGCGGCCGGGAAACCGATCTACTACGCGAGCGGTTCGATCCACTCGCCGGAGACAGGCTCGCCGGAAATGCTGATGGAGCTGGCCTACCGGCTGGCCGTCGAGGAGACGCCCTTCATCCGGCAGATTCGCGACAGCGTCATCACACTCATCACGCCAGTGACCGAGGTGGATGGCCGGGACCGCATGGTCGACATCTATCGCTACCGGAAGGCGAACAAGAACGTCGGCCCTGGATTGATCTACTGGGGCAAGTACACCGCTCATGACAACAACCGCGATGGCATCGTGATGTCGCAGGTGCTGACCCAGACCATGATGAAGGCGTTCTTCGACTGGCACCCCACCGTGCTCCACGATCTCCACGAGTCTGTCCCCTTCCTCTATACATCGACCGGGACCGGGCCATACAACCGGGAGCTCGACCCCATCGTCATCAGCGAGTGGAACGAGCTCGCGTTCCAGGAAATCACCGCGCTGACGAGTCGCGGGCTCCCCGGCGTGTGGACCCATGATTTCTACGACGGCTGGACTCCCAACTACATGTTCTGGGTGGCAAACGGGCACAACTCGATCGGCCGATTCTACGAGACGTACACCTCGCGCGGTGCCGACTGTCATACCGTGAAGCTTCCCGATCGTCAGACCTCGGTCGAATGGTTCCGGCCCAACCCGCCGCTCAACGGCGTGCGGTGGTGCATTCGCAACAACATCAATTACCAGCAATCGGCCTTACTCATCGCGCTGAACTACATGGCGCGCAATGGACATCGCTATCTGGACCAGTTCTATCGCAAGGGTGTGCGCGCCGTGGAGCGGGGGCATGCGAAAGACGGCCCGAACGCGTTTCTCATTCCCGCGAGCCAGGCTCGGCCGGTCGAGGCGGCGAATCTCGTGAACCTGCTGCGCTTTCACGGCATCGAGGTGCGACGCGCGGATCAGCCGTTCCAAGCCGGCGGTGCGGACATCGCGGCGGGTGACTACATCGTGCCGCTCGATCAACCGTATGGGCCTCTCGCGAAGAGCTACTTCAGCAAGCAGGACTATGGGGCGAACGATCCACCGCCCTACGACGATACCGGGTGGACGCTGCAGTACGTTCGCAATGTCGCGCTGCGTCCGATCAACGACACAACGGTACTTCACGCTGCAGCGACCCTCATCACGGCGGATGCGCGAGTCAAAGGTCAGGTGTCGGGTGCCAGCGGGGCCGCGGCATATCTGATCGCTCCGACGACCGAGAGCGGGCTGATCCAATTCCGATTCGCGTTGCGTGACATCCGCATGTGGGCGAGCGAAGACTCGTTCAGCGTCGACCGCCGCTCATTTGGCAGGGGGACGACAGTTGTCGATGGAATCGCGCCAGCGCGGATCAAACAAGCCGCGGAGTCTCTTGGACTCAACGTCGTGAGCGTGGCGACTGTCCCAACAGTCGCCAAACACGAGCTCGACCTGCCGAAGATTGCCCTCGTGCACTCCTGGTTGAACACGCAGAACGAGGGGTGGGTGCGCTACGCGTTCGACGTACTGGGAATCCCCTATCGATATCTCAGTGTCCAGCAGCTCAAGAACCGTGAATTGCTGAAGCAGTTCAACGTGCTGGTCCTCCCGTACGTGTCGAACAACGCGCAGCAAATCGTCAACGGGCTGCCGCTGACCGGGCCGCCGATTCCGTGGCGGCGCAGCGCGCTCACGCCGAACCTGGGCGGGGTGGATTCCACTGACGACATCCGACCTGGCATCGGTCTTGACGGCATGGCCGCACTCAGTCAGTGGATCGCCGCGGGTGGAGTGGTGATTACGGAGGGTGGCACGTCGGCTGTGTTCACGGACTACGGCGTGACGCGCGGCGTGGACATCACGCCGGCCCGCCAACTGCGCGCGTCCGGGGCCATCTACAGGGCGGTGACGAAGGACCCCAGCAGTCCGATCGCGTACGGATACCCCGACACGCTGGCCGTCTACTTCAACCAATCGCCGCTCTTTCAGGTGGATACCAGCACCGACATTCCGGAGGATCAGGATCCCGACCTCACGGCCGCGCAGGCGCGGATGCGCCCGCGGGTCGTGTTAGCCTTCCATCAGAAGCGGGATTCCCTGCGGCTGTCGGGACTGCTGGTGAGCGGGGAGGAGCTGGCCGGTCGGCCGGCGGTGCTCGATGCCCCCGTGGGTCAAGGGCATGTCGTGTTGTTCGCCATCCGGCCGTTCTGGCGCTGGGAGACCCAGGGGAGCTTTGCGCTCGTATTCAACACGATTCTGAACTGGAACGACTTGGGCGTGCAGTGGCCTGCCGCTCCCAAGCCAACAGCGCGGCCAGTGGCGGCGCCGAGCGATGGACCATAGATGTCGTCAACCAAACGGTTGACGAAATTGCCCAGTGCCACCTAAGCTAAGCAATGATAGGGCATTACGTATTGTCGCGGCAGCCCGCGAAGAGTTCGCCAAGCGCGGCTTCGCGGGTGCGCGCGTAGAACAGATCGCGCGCCGGGCAGGCGTCAACAAGCAGCTGCTGTTCTACTACTACCACTCGAAGCGCGGCCTCTTCCAAGCCGTGCTCACCCAATCCGCCGGCGAGCTGGAGAGGGCGCTGGCGGAGCTGGCGCTCCCGCTGGGCGGGCCGTTGGAACGCTTGCGGCTGACCCTGTCCGCGCAATTCGACTTTCTGGCCCAGGATCCACAGATGGTCGCGCTGATAGGGCAGGGCACACGCTCGGGGGCCGCCTTCGCACCCGCCATCAATCGACTCGTCGTATTGCTCGCGGAAGGACAAGGGCTGGGCCAGGTGCGAGATGATCTCGATCCGCACCTGGCCGCTGCCCAAGCCCTGATTCTGATGGTCGGCTATCTCACTATGGAAGCGGTGGTCGCGGCCAGCGCCCGCCCCCTGGGCGCGGATGAACCCTCACTCCGCGAGCGCTGGCGCGAGGCGGCCGTCGACTTAGTGGTGGCCGGAGTGAGCGCCAGCTAGACCAATCGGCGCTTCCGTCTCGAAGATCAGGTGCCCCGATTCGAATCGCGCCCCGCGCAATGCCAGGCTGAGGACGTCGCCCAGCTCCTCGACGAGATGCACGTCGAGCGTCTTCCGCACTTCCTCCGGCAGGTCCTCCAGGTCGCGCTCGTTTTCTTTCGGCAGAATCACGGTTGTGATGCCCGCGCGAACCGCGCCAAGCACCTTTTCCTTCACTCCGCCGATGGGGAGCACGCGGCCCCGCAGCGTGATCTCACCGGTCATGGCGATGTCGTGCCGAGCCGGTCGCCGAGACAGGGCCGACACGAGGGCCGTGGCCATCGTGATTCCGGCGGACGGACCGTCCTTGGGAATCGCGCCGGCCGGGACGTGGACGTGAATATCCGTGTCGATAAACGCCCCTTCCGGGATGCCCAGCAGATCAGCGTGTGACTTGGCGTAGGTCAGCGCGGCCCGTGCCGACTCCTTCATGACGTCGCCGAGCTGCCCCGTCAGAACCAGCTCTCCCTTGCCGCGCATCACGCTGGCCTCGACGAACATGATGTCGCCGCCCACCGGCGTGTAGTACATCCCGGTGGCCACGCCGACCTGATCCTCGCCCGCCATACGCTCGGGGTGTACCTTCGGCCGCCCGATGAGATCGGGGATGTCCTTCGGTCCGACGGTGACTTGCTGCGCGGCGCCATCGGCGATCTTGCGGGCGATCTTCCGTCCCAGCTTGCCGATCTCGCGCTCGAGCTGACGGACACCGGCCTCGCGCGTGTAGCTCGCAATGATCTCGCTCAGTGCCCCGTCACTCAACGTCAGTTGATCGGCACGGAGTCCGTTTTCTCTGAGCTGCCGCGGCACGAGATAGCGCTTGGCAATCTCGAGTTTCTCGCGCTCGGTGTACCCCGCGAAATTGACCGTTTCGAGGCGGTCGAGCAGCGGTCCAGGAATGTTCTGGATGAAGTTCGCGGTCGCGATGAACAGGACCTCAGACAGATCGAACGGCACGCCGAGATAGTGGTCGGTAAACGTGTCATTCTGCGCCGGGTCGAGCACTTCGAGCAGCGCCGCGGCGGGATCTCCCTGGAAGGAGATGCCGAGCTTATCGACCTCATCGAGCAGGAAGATCGGGTTTTTTGCGCCCGCCTGCTTCATGCCCTGAATGATGCGGCCCGGCATCGCCCCCACGTACGTGCGCCGGTGGCCGCGAATGTCGGCCTCGTCACGCGCGCCGCCGAGCGAGATGCGGACGTAAGGACGCCCCATCGACCGCGCGATGGACTTGGCGATCGATGTCTTGCCGACGCCCGGCGGCCCGACAAACAACAAGGTCGGTGCGCGTGAGGCACGATCATCCTCGTTGCCCGGAGCCTCCGTCTTGGGCTGCTGTTGCCGCAGCTGCCTCACGGCCAGAAACTCGAGCACCTGATCCTTCACATCCTGAAGCCCGTAGTGGTCTTCTTCGAGGATCTCCTCGGCCCGCTTGAGATCGAGCGACTCCTCCGCGCGCTTGTTCCACGGCAGCTCGGCGACGGTTTCGAGATAGGTCCGAATGACCTGCGCTTCCATCGATTCCCGGCCGGCGCGCTCGAGGCGCGCGAGCTCGCGATCGACTTCTTTTCGGGCGGCCTCGGGCAAGTCGAGGGCGTCGAGCCGCTTTTTGAGATCGTCGGCCTCCGCCGCCTCTTCCTCCTCGCCGAGCTCTTTGCGAATGGCCTTCATCTGCTCGCGCAGCAACATCTCACGCTGGCGCTCGCCAAGCTCTTCCTGCACCTGGGACTTGATGTCTTCCTGGGCGTCCAACACCGCGATCTGGCGCTGGACGTGGACGAGCACCCGGCGCAGCCGGTCTTCCACCGCGAGCGTCTCGAGCAGCTGCTGGCGTTCGCTCGGCTGAATGTCGAGATGTCCGGCGACGAGGTCGGCGAGTGCACCGGGGTCCGCGACCCCCTCCAGGACCTGCTGTACAACCTCGGTCGGCAGGCCCGACTTCTGCCCCAGCTCGGCCGCGCGCTCGCGGACTTCGCGATGCAGCGCCAGGAACGCCGGATCTTTCGCATTGAGGGGAGGCAGATCAGCCGCTTCCCGGACGGTCGCCTCGAGATAGCCGGTCGTCTCGGTATAGTGGACTGCCGTACCGCGGGCGTCGCCATGGAGGATCAGCTGGACGCCACCGAGATTGCGTTGCACCTGGCTGATCCGCGCGATCGTGCCGGTGGTATAGAGCACACCGGGGGTGACCTGATCGACGTTCTCTTTCTGAGCGACTGCAAAGACCTTGCGGTCGGGGTGCTTCAGGGCGGCTTCTATGGCGCGCAATGTCGCTGGACGGCCCGCGCCGATCGGCGTCGCAACGCCCGGAAATAACACGGCATCGCGCAGCGGCAGGACGGGCAAAGTCATCCGGTCTGACATGGATTCTCCGATCTTGGGTCACGGGGACAACATTCCGGGACGGTCAACGCACCGTCCATGCCACGAAAAAACACCTTAGACGGCAGGTCCGTTCCGAATTACGCCGCCAAAGCGGCGCGTGGCTGCCAAGTCGACGCTTGACGAGTATCTTTTGGCCTCGAATGGATTGCAGAGACGCATGAGCGATCTGCTGGCGCAGCGGCTGAGTCAGGCCCTGGGGTCCTCCTTCACGCTCGACAGGGAGATTGGCCGCGGCGGCATGGGCGTCGTCTATCATGCCCGCGATGAGCGCCTCAAGCGGGCGGTGGCAGTCAAGGTGCTCCCGCCCGAGCTCGCGTTCCGGGAGGAAATCCGCATGCGTTTTCTCCGGGAAGCGGAAACGGCCGCGCGTCTGTCCCACCCGCACATCGTCCCGATTCATTCCGTCGGCGAAGGTCCCGAGGGACTCGTGTACTTCGTGATGGCCTATGTGGACGGTGAATCGCTCGCGGCGCGCCTCAAACGCCGCGAGCGACTGCCACCTGAAGAAGCCCGGCGCATCTTGATGGAAACGGCGGACGCCCTCGGCGCCGGACACGCCCTCGGCATCATCCATCGCGACGTCAAACCCGACAACATCCTGCTTGAGGGAAGCCGCGGCCGAACGATCCTCACCGACTTCGGGATCGCGAAGGCGCTGACGTCCACGACCGGGCCTGGGACGCTGACGGCGACCGGGGTGGCCATCGGGACCCCCCACTACATGAGCCCCGAGCAGGCAGCCGGCGATCGGGAGATCGACGGGCGGTCGGACATCTACAGCCTTGGGGTGGTCGGCTATCAGATGCTCGCGGGGGAGCTGCCGTTTTCCGCACCAACCGTGCCCGGCATTCTGCTCAAGCAGATCACGGAGCAGGCGCCGAACCTGCAGGATAGGTCTCCGACCTGTCCAGACGATCTCGCCTCGTGTGTGATGCGCTCACTCGAAAAAGAACCGGAGGCGCGCTGGCCGACTGCGGACGCGCTGCGGCGCGCACTCGAATCGCGCAGTGCGCCGCCGTATCGTCCCTCGCGTCGCCCGAGCGGCGGAGGGGTTGGGCTGGGTGCGCGCGCGCTCGCGCGACCCGAGTCGCGTCTGGGTGGCGGCCCCCCGGCACGTCAGTCGGGCGGTGGCCGGCCCGAGCGAGGGCCCACGCGGCCGGCCCCGAAACGCGATCCCAAAAGCGACCTCACACCGAGTGGGGAAGCCCGGATGGTCGCGAGGTTCAGGGATTCGTTCGTTTCGTGGGCGTCGGTCTGCGGCGGACTGACGCTGATCGATCTGATTCAAGGCGGGGGGCTGGGGTGGTCGCTCTTCGTCACCGTCCCGTGGGGCGCGTTTGGGTTGCTCCCGCAGTACATGAAGCTGTGGCAGAATGGTTACTCGTGGCGCGACGTCCTCAACCGCCCGGTGGCACCCGATGCGCAGGAAGCCCTGCTGGGCCCGCGCCGCGCGTTGGCACCGCCCAAAGCGGATGAATTCGGACGCCATGTGAATACGATCCGACTGGTCCGCAACGACCGCGAGGCCATTCTCAAGATCATGGAGCGAGTGCCCACGTCAGAGCGCAAGCTGCTGCCGGACGTGGTCGCGACCGTCGACGCGCTGCTGAAACGAGCCGAGGACCTCGCGCGCATGTTGTACGGAATGAGCGCGGACATGGACGATGGCGCCCTCGCGCGAATCGAAGTGCGTATCGAGGCGGTGAAGCATCATGAGGAGGGGGCGGAGCGCGAGCGGCAACTCAGCCTACTCGATCGCCAGCGGCAGGCGTTGAGCGATCTGCTGGGGCGTCGCAAGAACGTCGAAGAGCAGATCGAGTCGTGCGTGCTGGCCATGCAGAACGTCCGGTTCGACCTGCTGCGACTGAGATCCGCGGGTGTGGCGGCGGTGCTCAGTGATCTGACGCATGCCACGCAGGAGGCGCGGGCGCTGTCGCGAGACGTCGATCACGTCATCGCGGCCGCGGGTGAGATCCGCGACGTGCTCAGTTCGAGCCCTTCCCCTTCCGTTCGACAACCCCGCGGGGGGGGCCCGGCCTCGCCCCGCTAGCCGGTCGCATTGCCTGGCACTGTCGCACTAACGCCGGACCATCCTGCCGCTCGATCCCGAACTGCAGCATCTCGAGAAACTCCGACACCGCAACGTCGCACGACCCCGCGCGCACGGCGGCCAGCGCCCGTAGCTCGCGATACCGCGCCATGCCCGGGCGGCTCGCCACCGCAACCGCCATCACACTGTCGGCGAGCGATGACGGCCCATCCAGCGTAAGGTGCCCCAGAGCTTCGCTCAGGAAGTAGGCGGCATACGGATGGCGGAAAGTGCCTCTGCCCGCGCGGAGCGCGCCGAGGGCCTCGGTCGCCGCTCGTTTCCAGGAGGAGTCTCGCACCGCGAGCAACGCGAGGGCGGCGCGCGCTTGCGCGGTATCCGCACCAGCGGCGAGGGCGGCGTCGAGGAATCCCTGCACGCGAGACGCCGGCTTCTGCCGGGCCATCGCGATCAGCCCCTCGAGGAGTTGTGCGTCGGCCCACGCTCTCCCGTCCCGCCGTCCGCGTGCCTGCACGTTGGAAACCATGACCTCCGCGCTGACCGTGTCGTGCAGGCCGAGCCGAATGCGGGCGTCGCGCACCGTATACTCACCGGGAACCGGCTCGGCGCGCCGCAGAGCCTCAAGGTACGGCAGGACGGCGGCATCGCCCCGGCGCATCGCGAGCGTCCGAGCGAGCAGCAAGGCGGGAGGTCCATCACCACCCGCAGCGCCGATCTGCGCGAGCGAGTCAAAGACGGCCCCCACGCTATTATCGGGCGCCAGAAAACTTCGTGCCGCGGCAAACTCGAGGCGGGGATGGTCGTCGGTATGCGTGAAGCTGGCGCGGGTGAGGAGGCCACTGACGCCGCGCTCGCCGAGCAGTCGGTGGCCGAGGTACTCCGCCGGCGCGTCGATGTTGAGCCACTCGCGCGCGAGGTCACCCAAGGCACCGGTAGGTCCCACCAGGCGGCGGACCCACGTCGAGTCATACGACAACGGGTGTGCGGAGCCAAGCACGAGCAGGTCGGGATACTCGCCGAACCAGACCTCAACATGTGGGTATACCGCGCGCACGTTGCGCACGATTCCGGCAACGATGGGCAATGGGAGCTGATAGAGCTGGACCCATTGGCAGAAAATGCCGTCATCCGTGAGGTGGCGGCGCACGATCCTAAAGAACTCCGGCGTGTACAGCGTGGCGATCCCCGCAATCCACGGATTTGAAGGTTCTGAAACGATCACGTCGAAGCGGTCCCGCTGCAGCTGCAGGGCGCTTCGCGCATCGTCCGTCACACTCGACACCCCGGGTTGGTCGAGCACGCGGCCGTTGACGTGATGGAACAGACTGTCCATCGCAAGGACGGCGGGTTCGATTTCGATCACGCGCACCTGCTGCATTCCGGGCGTCGCGGCGAGGACGTGGGCCGTGACGCCGCTGCCATATCCGATCACTAGTCCCCGGGATGCCCCGGGGCGGGCGGCAATCGGCGCGAGCCCCAACATGACCTCGGTGCCCATGTCGCCCCGATCAGAGGCGTCGACTTTGCCGTTGACCCGCAGCGAGCGGCCCACTTCGCTCTCCCAGACGCTCACCGTCGCGTTGCGGCCTTCGACAAACGCGAGCTGCCGGGCGCCCTCGTGTTCGAGAAAGGCCCGGCGGGTCCCAGCATCCATTTGCTGGCGCGCGTAGATCGTGGGTGCGAGATCGATGAGGCGCGTGCTCCAGTCCCGGGCGGCCACGGCGACAACGAGCGCGATCATCCCCAGGATCGCGGCGCCCAGGACGCGATTCTGCATCCGCCGGTGCTCGGTCGAGTGCTCCGCGATCCCCCGCGCGCTCACCCATGCCAACGCGAGCGCCGCCACTCCGTTGATCACTAGTCCGATGCGAAGCGTCGCCTGCGTGCCAATCGTGGCGACCAGCACGAAGCCGGCGAGCACGGCACCGAGAATGCTCCCGGCGGTGTTGAGCGCGTAGGCCATCCCGACGTCCGCTCCGCGCGCCTCGCGCCGGCGCGCGGTAAGCTCGACGAGCAGCGGGAACGTCATGCCCATGCCGAGCGCGGGCACGAGGAGCGCGGCACCGATGGCCACGCCCAGGAAGAGCAGGCGGCCTGCGGCGCCAAGGTTCGGGATCTGAAAAACGGTGATGACGTAGCCCGGCACTAGGGCAAGGAACAGGAAAAACGCGGCCGCGCCGACGCCGGTGAGACCCTGCGCCAACCCCGCTGCCGCGGCGGTGTCGGCGCGGGGGATGCTCTCCCGCGCGACGAACACGCTGCCAAGACCGACGCCCATCAGGAACACCAGCAGGATGAGTGTAAACGCGTACGTGGACCCCCCGACGACCATGACCAGCACGCGGGTCCATGCGATCTCGTCCAGCAGCGACGCAAAGGCGGTGAGGGCCAGAAGCACCAGGGCGAGCGTCCGAAGATGGTCACGCGGAAAATCGGGGGCCTCCCCGGGGTCGTGACTCGGCTCAACCGCGGCATCTCGTCGGCCGAGTGAGATCGCCGCCGCCCCAATCGCGAGGCTGATCGCCGCGGTGATCCAGAGCGACGTACGCACCCCGAGAGACTCGATCAGGAAGAACCCGGCGAGCGCGGTGCCCGTCATCGCGCCGAGCGTGTTCAAGCCGTAGAGACGGCCCAGTGACTGCTTGAGCAACCCACGGTCTTCGCCCGTCAGAGCGCGCGTTAACACGGGCAGTGTCCCGCCCATGAGGGTGGTGGGGATCATGAGGACGAGCGCGGCCAGTCCAAATCGGAGTGCGACACTCGCGCCGCCACCGAGCGATACTGCTCCAGCCGTGCCGATGTAGATCCAGTGCGCGAGACCGAGCACCAGCGGCGACACGATGCCGAACACGCCGATCGCGATCTCGAGCCAACCGTACAGCACGGCCGGGCGCGGCGAGCGGTCCGCGACCCGGCCCAGCAACCAGGCGCCCAGGCCGAGGCCGCCCATGTAAGCGGCGACGACGGTGGTCACGGACTGAATGGTGGAGCCGAACGACTGATAGAGGATGCGGACCCAGAGGAGCTCGTAGCTGAGCCCAGTCGCACCAGACAAGAAGAAGAGGAGAGTGTAGGCGAGCGCCGGCTTAGAACGCATGCAGCTCGCGCATTGCCTTCGCGAGATCCTCCACCTGTGGCAGAATGTACTCCTCGAGGTCGGGCGCGTACCCGACGAACGTGTCGGTCGACGCGACCCGCTTGACCGGGGCGTCGAGCCACGGGAAGGACTGATCGGCGATGCGCGCGGCGATCTCCGCGCCGTACCCCCAGGAGTAGGCGTCCTCGTAGGCCACGATCACCTTGTTGGTCTTCTTGATCGAGGCCTCGATCGTCTCCCAGTCCACCGGAGAGAGCGACCGGAGGTCGATGACCTCGACACTCACGCCCTCTTTTTCCTCGAGCTCCTTTGCCGCAACCAGGGTGCGTTGCACCACGGCGCCGTACGTCACGACGGTAACCGCCGTCCCCTCCCGCACGACCTTCGCCTTGCCGAATGGAATCATGAAGTTCGGGCCGGGGTTCGGGGCTTTGTTGTACGTCTGGCGGTAGAGGTGCTTGTGTTCGAGGAAGAGGACAGGATCATCACAGCGAATCGCGGTGCGCAGCAGACCGTTGGCATCCAGCGCCGTGGACGGGCAAACGACCCGCAGCCCTGGCACCGAGGTGAACACCACGGCACCGGTCTGGGAGTGATACACCGAGCCACCCTTCAGATATCCGCCGTATGTTACGCGTACCACCGCGGGCGCGCTGAACGCGTTGCTCGAGCGCCACCGCATCGTGGCGAGCTCGTTGCGCAGCTGGTGATAGGCGGGCCAGATGTAGTCGAAGAACTGGATCTCGACGACCGGCTTGAGCCCGCGCGTCGCGAGTCCGATGGCGCGCCCAACGATATTCGCTTCAGCAAGCGGTGAGTTGTACACCCGGTCGCTGCCGAACTGGCGCTGCAGTCCCCAGGTGACCTTGAAGACGCCACCTTTGCCTTTCACTTCCTTGAGGTACTGCTCGCGACTGACGTCGGCGACGTCTTCGCCGAAGACGAGAATGCGCGGGTCCCGCGCCATCTCGTCCTTCATACAGGCGTTGAGCAGATCCACCATCGTCGTAGGCTCGCCGGTAAAATGCGGATCGTCCTCGGTGTCGAACTGCTCCGAGGTGGGATCCACGTCGGGCGAGTAGACCCACAGCAACGCAGACTCGGGTTTGGGCTGTGGCGAGGCGAGCGCCATGTCGGCGGCGACCTGGATCTCTTCCTCAACCTGCGCCTTGATCGCTGCGAGCTCGGACTCCGTCGCCACGCCGTCGTCCAACAGACGCTTGGGGAAGATCGCCACCGGGTCGCGCTTGGCTTCGTCCTCACGCTCGCGTGGGGGCTTGTAGAGGATCTCGTCGTCGGAGAGGGAGTGTGAGTATGGCCGGGTGACATGCGCATGCACGAGCGCTGGGCCCTTGCGTTGGCGGCACCAATCGACCGCGCGAGTCAGAGCCTCGTATGAGGCGATCGGGTCGCAGCCGTCGACTTCTTCGATGCGGAGATTGGGGAAATTGCTTACCAGCTTGGAGACCGATCCACCGGCGGTCTGCACCTCGATCGGCACGGAGATGGCGTACTTGTTGTCTTCGATAAGGAAGAGCACCGGCAGCTTGAGATTGCTGGCGGTGTTCAACGCTTCCCACCATTCGCCTTCACTCGTCGTGCCGTCGCCGGCGGAGCAGTACACGACCTCGTCGCCGTGGATCGGCTTCTCCTTGAGGTCGTCGATTCTGCTGTAGCGCTGCCACGCCTCGGCGCAGCCGACCGCTTGAAGGAACTGCGTCCCGGTCGGACTCGATTGGCTGACGATGTTCAGCTGTTTGTGACCCCAATGGGAGGGCATCTGCCGCCCGCCGGAATTGGGATCGTCGGCGGCGCCGACTGCCGAGAGGAACATCTCGGTGGGCGTCATGCCAAGCGTCAGGGCGAGTGCACGGTCACGATAATATGGATAGAACCAGTCGTAGGACGGCCGCAACGCTTTTCCGGCCGCGACCAGTACCGCCTCGTGCCCAGCCCCCGAAATCTGGAAGAAAATCTTGTTTTGACGTTTGAGCTGAATTTCCCGGTCGTCGATGCGCCGGGACAGCAGCATCAGCCGATACATGTCGAGCAGATCGCTCTTGGAGAGCGTGCGCTTGGCTTGCGACGTAGCCGTGCGGGGACGTGTCGCCATATTGCCCAAAAATAGCCTGATCTCTTACTTCAAGACATGGACGAGGCCGCGAAGAAAGCGATTCTCCGCCACTTCCCCTACGGCCTGTACGTTGTGACCGTGGCGCACGACGGCGAAGCCCACGGCATGACGGCCAACTGGATCACGCAGGCGGCGTTCGAGCCGCCCATGGTCGTCGTCGCAATCGAGAACACCTCCAAGACGATCGGCATGGTCCGCAATTCGCATCACTTTGCGGTCAACCTGTTGCTGACGGGCCAGCGCGACCTCGCCGGCAAGTTGGGACGCAACTCCGATCAGGCGCCACAGAAGCTCAAAGGACTCAAGACCAAGCCGGCGCCCGTGTCAGGAGTCCCGGTTTTGGCTGACAGCCTGGGATGGGTGGAGTGCCGCGTCGTCGCGACGCTACCGGCGGGCGACCACACGCTCGTGCTCGGCGAGGTGGTGGGAGCGGGTGTGGAGCACGAGGGAGCGCCTCTCACCCTCGCCGAGGCTGGATTCAAATACTCGGGCTAGACCCGCTCTACTGTTTTCGGTAGACCACTTTCCCGCCAACGATCGTAAAGCGCGGCTTGATGGTGCCGAGCGATTCCGGCGCCACGGCGAAGGGATCGCGATCCAACACCACGACATCCGCGAACCTTCCCGCAGCCAGCGTGCCCCACTTCTGCTCATTGAACGTCGCCCAGGCATTGCCGTAGGTGTAAGCGCGGAGCGCCTCGCCGACGGTGATCTTTTGGTCAGGCACCCACCCGCCGGGGTTCTTGCCGTCCAGGGTGCGGCGGGTCACCGCCGCGTACACACCGAGCATCGGATCGAGGGGGGCGACGGTCCAGTCCGACCCAAACGCCAGCGGTGCATCGGTGTCGAGCAGCGTGCGGAAGGCGTACGTCGTCTTGATGCGCTCCGGTCCGATGCGTTGCTCGACCCAGCGGCCATCATCGATGGCGTGGTAGGGCTGCATCGAAGGCACGACACGCCGGGCACCAAACAGTGGAATCTCCTGAGACCGCAGATGCTGCGCGTGCTCGACCCGGAACCGCCGGTCGCGCGCGCCATGTGCGTGCGTAACACTGTCGTAGATAGACAGAATGATCGCGTTGGCGCGATCGCCGATGGCGTGCACGGCGATTTGGAGGCCCGCAGAGTCCGCCGCCCCTACCCAGGCACGCATATCCGATTCCGGCTGCCGCATCAAGCCGCGGTAACCCGCGGAGTCGGAGAACGGTTCGAAGAAGAATGCCGTCCGCGATCCCGCCGAGCCGTCCATGTATCCCTTTACTCCACCGATGCGCACCCAGTCGTCGCCGGCGCCGTTGCGTCGAACGCTATCGGCGACGGTCCGCCAGTCCTCGATCGGGAGATAGAGCGACACGCGGACCGTCATGCGTTTGGCTCGCTCCATGCGCTTGTAGGCCGCAAGATTGGCCCACGAGGCCGACATGTTGCCCGTCGCGGTGACGCCGAGCGATGCCGCATGGGCCAGGGAACGCGCCAGGGCGGAGTCCTGCTGCTCCTGAGAAGGAGCCGGGATCGCGGCTTCGATCAAGCCTTCCGCGTTGTCCTTGAATATTCCGATCGGCTCACCACGCGCGTCGCGTGGTATCTCGCCGCCCATCGGGTCGCGTGTGTCTTTCGTGACCTTCGCGGCGCGCATCGCGGCCGCGTTGGCGAGCGCCATGTGCCCGTCTAGTCGACCGACAAAAACGGGGTTGTTCGGCGTGACCGAGTCGATCCAATCGTGACGCGGCAGCGGCGCCCCGCGCCACAATGTGTGATCCCAGACGCCGCCAAGAATCCACTCGCCCGGCTTGAGATGGGCGGCGTACTCCTTCAGGCGACGCACGAACTCTTGCGGCGTAGCGGCGTTACGCAGATCCACCGACGCGAGCTGGAAACCGCCACCGATGAAATGCGTGTGGCCGTCGGCGAAGCCGGGCATGATGAGACCGCCCTGGGCCTGCAGAACTTGAGTTCCGGAACCGATGTACCGGGTGATGTCCGCAGAGTCTCCGACGGCGAGGATCTTGCCGTCCGCAATCGCCACGGCGCCGGGCCGGCCCCGGCCGGTCGAGAGGCCGGTCCAAACGGGGCCACCTTGGATCAGGAGATCGGCTTTGGAACCGCAGGCGGTGAGTAACGCGAGCGCAACGACGCGCGACGCACGACGCACGAGGTACCTCCTAACGGAGCTTGGTGATTCGACGGATCGTATCGATGGTCGCGAGCGGGTTGGCTCCCGGATCGGACGGCGGCTTCGGCTTGGCGGGAGCGCTCAGCCCATCGCGGATATCGAGCAGCACTTCGAGCAGCAGCTGTTCGCGTTGATAAGCCGCGTCGAGATCGGCCATGCGGCGATCATCCTTTGCCGTCTTGGCGCGCTCGTACGCCTCTCGATACACGGAATCGAGGTTGTCGAGAATTTGCTGACGAGGCCGCGGACTCATGCGCAGAAACTATAGGAGCGTCGGACCGTCGGACAGTCTGAAGGTCTGACCGCACGGCGGGTTTTGGATGTCGGCCGCATTGCTGTGATGGTTAACGTGATCGATCAACGCTCAGTCGTGCGGCCCTCGCTCGAGTGCTTGAATGAGAGCACGACAGAACTGCGGCAAGTCTGCGGGCGTTCGCGACGAGATCAGGTTACGATCGACTACGACAGCACTGTCCTCCCATAGCACGCCTGCGTTTTCCATGTCGTCCTTGATGGCACGAACGCTGGTCGCCCGTTTCCCCTTCAGGATCTTGGCGGAGATGGGCACCCAGCCGGCATGACATATGAAAGCGACCGGTTTACCGGCTTGGTAGATCTGCCGAGTCAACTGTAGGACATTTTCGAGGCGCCGGAGCTGATCAGGAGCGAAGCCTCCCGGGATGACGAGTCCATCAAAATCCCCGGAATCGATTTGATCCACCTGGGAGTCGACAGTGACGGGATATCCTCGCTTGCCCTGATATGTCTTCTCGCCAATCCCAGCGACGATTGTCGTCGCCCCTTCCTCCTCGAGTCGGATTTTCGGATACCATAGCTCAAGATCTTCGTACAACGGACCAGCGAGAAAGAGAATCCGCTTTCCTTGTAGCGACATACTACCTCCAAGATTGACCGCCCAACGGTCCGACCTTCCGGCTGTCCGACTAGACAGGCCGCAAGACTAACCCGCTCGGCACTTTCGGCACGAAGTACGTGGACTTCGGCGGCATCACGTCTCCCGCATCCGCCACCGCAAACACCTGTTCCACCTTCGCGGGATTGAGCAGCACCGCCACGGCCGCGCCGCCGCGCTGGACCATGCCGAGTGCCTCGGTGCCATCGGCAACGTAGCGGATGATTGGCGTCGACGTCCCGGCCGAAAGAATCTCCTTGACGACCAGCGATTCGATCCGCGCGACGTCGAGATCGCGAACCGCGGTGCTTTGCGCCAGGCTCGGCAGTCGATCGGGAAGCGCGCCGGGTTTGAGCAGCAGCGCGAGGATCCGCGAGCGATCAGCGACGAGACAGGCGGTGCGGTCTCGCCCCATCGAGGCAAGCGTCGTCAACGGGTCCCGGCCGCCGGTGATCGGCTGAACATCGAACCATTCCCTCCAGCGCGGCAACAAGCGGTCCAACTCGCGGCCGGGCCCGAAGATCACGCGGTGCGTGGGCAGAACCGCGAGTCCCGGATCCTGCGCGGATACGATCAGCGCGAGCACGCGGTCGGCGGCAGGGTTCTCCTGCGCGTAAGCGCTCGCCGTTTCGTAGCGATGGTGCCCGTCGGCGATGTAGAGTGGGGATTCGGGAATAGGGATTCGGGACTCGTTGTGAACGATCCAGAGGCGGATCCCCACGCCGTTGAGGTCCGCGGTGGCATCGGGCTTATCATCGGTGACTGCTGCGAGCGACTTGGCAAGCGCACGATCGCGATCGGGCGCGAGCAGAAAGATCGACTCGATGTTGGTCGCCGTCGCGCGCATGAGCGCCAGCCGATCGGCTTTTGGTCCCGCATGCGTGCGCTCGTGGGGCCGAATGCGGCGCGGTTCGTACCCTTCGGCGGCGACGGCGGCGAACACGCCGCGCCTGGTGCGGCGCTCGCCCGTCGGCAGTGTGAAGTCCTGCGCGAGAACGTAGAGTGCGGGCTCCGGATCGCGCCGCAGCACACTGGCGCGGCGCCAAGCGACGAGCTGTTCCGCGGCGACGCGGTAGCGCGCGTCGTCGGCGGCTCCCGGCGGCGCTTCCGGGAGCATGATGTGCACGATATTGTCCGGGTCCAATGCCGCATAACGCGCGCGCTCAGCCGGATCGATCACATCATAGGGCGGCGCGATCAAAGAGCTGAGCCGATCGACGGCGGCGTATCGCTCACCCCGAAAGGGCGCGACGAGGTCAGTCATGAGCTTCCGTGATGCACAGCACCGCGTGGATGAGTGGGTGAGTCAGTTCGAGGCGAGCTATTTCCCGCCGCTCGCCAACGTGGCGCGACTCGCCGAGGAAGTCGGTGAGCTCGCTCGCGAGATCAATCACCAGTTCGGTCCGAAGCAAAAGAAACCCGATGAGCCGGCCGGCTCGCTGGCCATGGAGCTCGCCGACATCCTCTTCGTCGTGATCTGCATCGCCAATTCGCAGCGCATCGACCTCGACGACGCGTTCACCCAGATGATGGCCAAGGTCACCTCCCGCGACGCCGGCCGCTGGACCAGGAAGGCTCGCTGATCTCCTCGTAGATCCGCTCGTACGAGAGCAGCCGGTCGGGATCGATCGCCCCGGCCGGCGCGCCGCGCACGGCGCAGCCCGGCTCAGCAAGGTGGCGGCAGTTGTCGAAGCGGCACTGATCGAGGTACGGACGGAATTCCGGAAAGCAGGCACCCAGCTCGTTGGGATCGATGCCCCAGGCGCCGATCTCGCGGAGGCCCGGCGTATCGACGACGTATCCGACGCCGGCAACGGGCACCAGCTCTGCGGCGGTGGTGGTGTGTTTGCCAGTCCGCCACTTTTCGCTGATCGCGCCGACACGCAGCTTGAGCCCCGGCTCGAGGGCATTGAGCAGACTCGACTTGCCCGCGCCCGACGCGCCCGTAAAGACCGAGTGCCGGCCCCGCAGCAAGTCGCGTAGCGCGGGGAGGCCTTCATCGGCCTTCACCGACGTTCCGAGCAGTTGATAGCCGGCGGTCTTGAAGCGGCGCGCCAGGGTCTCCTCGATCGCGCGGTCGAGCTCGATCTTGTTGAGCACCACCGCCGCTGGAAGGCCGTTCGCTTCCGCAATGACGAGGAAGCGGTCGATCATTCTGGGGCTCGGCTCCGGATCACGGGCGGAGGTCACTACGATCACCTGATCCACATTGGCCGCGACCGGCTGTGCGCGCCGCGGACCGGCTCCGCTGCTGCCTTGCGCCGCGCGCCGCGCCAGCACCGAGCGGCGCGGCCGGATCTCGGCAATGGTCGAGCCCTCGAGGACGACGACGTCCCCCGGAACGACACGGTCGGAGTCCTGGTACTTGAGTTTGCCCCGCAGCGTGGCGGTGATCTCGCCGGCGTCGGTGTGAACCCGGTACCCGCCGGCCGCGCGCGCGAGGACCACACCGTTCGTGAGGGTCACGCCGTGCTCCGGGCGACGCATTGGTCGAGGTACGCCTTGACCTGCTCCAGGGTCAACGCCAGCACCGGCGCCAGCGCTTCGTCGGGCGTCGCGCCAAAGGCTAGGTAATCGGTCTCGAGGTGTCCAACCGGGCGCTCCCCTTCGCCCCAGCGCACGAACAAGAGCGCAGCGCCGTATGGGCCGTCGGATCCCGTATCGTCGGCGAACGTCGCGACGGAGTAGGCCTGGCCATCCGGCGCGCCGAACGCCGGCGGACGCCCATGCACTTGCTCGTAACCGCCTAGCGTCGTGTCGTCCACTCTTTGAGGATGCTCGACGTGATGAACGCGATGTTGGCGGGACGCTCGGCGAGACGGCGCATCAAATACGGGTACCAATGGGTTCCAAACGGCGTGTAGATGCGCATGTTGTAGCCTTCGCGCCGCAGCCGGTACTGGAGGTCTCGTCTCACACCGTACAGCATCTGAAATTCGAATCGCTCGAGGGGAAGCTTCTTTTGCTTCGCGAACGCCTTGGCATGGTCGATGATTTTCTGATCGTGCGTCGCGATGCCCGGATAGTTGCCGCGCTCCATCAACTGTTCCATGCAATCGATAAAGTTGGCATCGACGTCCCGTTTTTGCGGGAAGGCGACGTCCTCCGGCTCCTGGTACGCGCCCTTGCAGAGGCGCACGCGCGCACCCAAACCGATCATCGTGTGCACGTCGGCCGTTGTCCGCCGCAGGTACGACTGGAGCACCACGCCCACGGCATTCCCGAACTGGGGATAGAAGACGTCCTTGAAGAGCGCGATCGTTTTGGCGGTGTAGCTGGACTGCTCCATGTCGATGCGCACGAAGGAGTCGAACTGCTTTGCCTTCCCGATGATCGCGCGCATGTTGGCGAGGCACAGCTGCTCGTCGATGTCGAGCCCCATTTGCGTAAGCTTGACCGAGACGTTCGCGTTGGCGCTGGTGGCTCGGACGCGGTCGAGGACATCGAGGTACGTGCGGCAGGCACGCTGCGCTTCATCGGCGTGGAGCACCGATTCGCCGAGCAGATCGAGCGACGCGGACAGATTGCTGTTGTTGAGGTCGCGCAGCGTCGTAATGGCTTCGTCGATCGTTTCGCCCGCGACGAACCGGGACGCCAGCTTGCGCGCGAGGCGGTTCTTGCGAACGAACCGAAAGATGCGGGGCTGCTCGCTCAACCAGAGAAAAGCGGCGCGGAGCATCAGCCGTAGAACTTTGTTCCCTGGCGGGCATGCTCCTGCAGCGCCTCTGATGGCGCGAAGCGGACACCATGGCGCTCGGCGAGGTGCTCGAGATCGCTGACCACGCGCTCCGCGCCGAGGTCATCCGCGTACCGGAGCGGGCCACCGCGGAATGGCGGAAAGCCGAACCCGAAGATCGCGCCGATGTCGCCGTCCCGCGCGCTGTGGGCGACGCCCTCGCCCAGTGCTCGCGCCGCTTCGTTCACGATGCCCAGCACGAGCCGCTGCAGAATCTCCGCCGGGCGCGGACCGCCGTTGGGGTGGACGCCGAGCAGGCCGTACACGCTGTCATCGACGCCCCGCTTCTTGCCGCCCTTGTAGATGTAGAAGCCTCGGCCCGATTTGCGGCCCAAGCGTCCTGCTTTCACCAATGCCGCAACGCCCGCGCCTGGTGCCGGCACGATGTGATCGCCGTACGCTCCCTGCATCACTTCGGCGACTTTGACCGCGACGTCGAGCCCGACCTCATCGAGCAGGGTCACCGGACCGACCGGGAACCCGAAGCGCACCGCCATGCTGTCGATGTCTTCGATCGACGCGCCCTCGGCCAGGAGATGGCCAACTTCGTTCGGGTAGGGAGCAAGGATTCGGTTCACCCAGAATCCCGGGCTGTCCTTCACGACGATCACGGTCTTGCCCATCCGCCGACCGAATGCGACCGCGGTACTCACGGTCTGCGGCTCCGTGCGCGCGCCCGGAATGACTTCGACCAGCGGCATCTTCGCGACCGGCGAAAAGAAATGCATGCCGATCACTCGCTCGGGCGAGTGCGCCGCTTCAGCGATGCGCGTGATCGGGATCGTCGAGGTGTTGGACGCAAAGACCCCGGTGGATGGTAGGACGGCCTCGACTTCACGCAACACCTGTTGTTTCACGCCCAGCTCTTCGAATACCGCTTCGATCGTCAGTTCGGCGCGCCCAAAGCCGGCATACGTGTCGCCGCCCGAAAGCAGCGCGATCAGCCTCGCGTATTCGAATTTCGTAATCCGCCGCCGCTTCAGTCGATCATCGAGAATCGCACGCGCGGCAAGAATCCCCTGACCCACGCGCGTGAGATCGGCGTCCTTCATCCGCACGTCGACATCGGCCTGTGCCACCGCGGTGCCGGCGATGCCGGAGCCCATGAAGCCCGAGCCGATGATGCCGAGCCGCTCGACGCGCACCGGCGGCGGCGCGTGGGCGACGCCGGGATCTTTCTTGAGCTGATTGGTCGCGAAAAAGATCTGGACGAGCTTGCGGGAGACGTCGGTCACCGCCAGCTGACCAAACAGCTGCGCTTCGCGCCGCAACCCCTCCTGAAGGCCGTGTCTCAGGCCGTACTCGACCGCTTCGAGCGCGGCGAGCGGCGCGGGATAGTGTCCTCCGGTTCGCTCGAGCACCTGCTTGCGCGCGCTACGATACACGAGGCGTCGGCCAAGGGGATTGCCATCGAGCAGAAATCCCACGACGCCGCCGGGGCGTTTGCGCTTGGGGCGCCAGCCGCCGGCCATCCGCTTCGCCGCGGCAAGCGTGATATCGGCGAGAATCGCTGGGGGCACCAGCTCATCAACCATCCCGAGACGGAACGCCCTCGCGGCGCGCTCGGTCTTGCCGGCGAGAATCATGTCGAGCGCGGCACGCGCGCCGACGAGCCGGGGGAGCCGCTGGCAGCCACCGGCGCCAGGCAGGATGCCGAGCTGCACCTCGGGCAATCCGATCTGCGTCTTGGGATGATCGGTCGCGACGCGGTAATGGCAGGCGAGCGCGAACTCGAATCCGCCGCCAAGACAGGCGCCGTGAATGCCAACCGCGATCGGCTTGGGAAAGCGGGCCACACGGTCCAGCATGTCCTGCCCGTCGGCCGAGAGTCGCTCGGCTTCAGCGGCCGAGCTGAGCGTGAGGAACTCCTCGATATCGGCGCCGGCGATGAAGTTGTCAGCCTTGCCGGAGAAGAACGTCACGGCTTTCACGCTCGGATCTCCGGCCAGCGCGGCGAAGCAGGCGAGGAATTCATCCTTCACGGCGCGCGAGATGACGTTGACGGGTTGGCTCTTGAGATCGAGCACGACGGTCGCGATACCATCCGCGATGCCCCACGTGACGGCAGGCGCGGTCCGCGCGGGCGCGGCGATCGTCGCCATCAGCGCCGCTCCAGTACCATGGCGAATCCCATGCCGCCCTGCGCGCACACGGAGATCAAGCCGAACTGCACGTCACGGCGCCGCATCTCGTTGGACAGCGTGATCACGATCCGGCCGCCGGTGGCGCCGAACGGATGGCCGATCGCGATCGAGCCGCCCATGACATTGATGATGTCCTCGTTGATGTCCCACCCCTTGGCGGCGAATCCCTGGAGGTTCGAGAGCACCTGCGACGCGAATGCCTCGTGCAGCTCGATCAGGCCGAGGTCCTTCCATTGGATGCCCGCGCGCTCGAGCGCGGTCGGGACGGCAAAGATGGGCGCCTGCAAGAGCTGCCAGCCTGGGTCTACAGCCGCAACGGCATACGAGCGAATGTAGGTCAGTGGCTCGTATCCGAGCGCGCGCGCCTTCTCCTCGCTCATCAGCAGCACCGCGGAGGCGCCGTCGGTAAGAGGAGAGGAATTGGCCGCGGTCACGGTGCCGTAGCGGCGATCGAACACGGGCTTGAGCTTCGCCATCTGTTCGAGCGACGTGTCGGTTCGGATGCCGTTGTCCTGCCGCACGGTCGTCGCGCCGGGGCGGGTGGGCAGCCACGGCACGATTTCGGCCGTCAGCCGGCCGTCGGCAGTACCTTGCGCGGCCAGCTGGTGGCTGCGCAGCGCCCAGCGGTCCTGCGCGTCACGCGAGATGTGATTCTCCTTCGCCATCTTCTCCGCCGACTGACCCATCGACTCACCAGTCGACGGCTCCGCGATTGCGGGCGCGACCGGCACGAGATCCCTCGGGCGGATCTTGGCAAACGTCTTGATGCGGCCACCGAGGGACTTGGCCTTGCTCGCTTCCACGAGGATATCGGCGAGCCGGCGGGAGGCGAGAATCGGGATATCGGACAACGCTTCGGCACCACCCGCGATGATGACGTCCGCGTTGCCGAGCGCGATCTGATCCTGCCCGGCGCTAATCGCTTGATTTGCCGATGCGCAGGCGCGGTTCAATGAGTATGCCGGGATTTCCTTGGGGAACTGCGGGAGCAGGCTCACTTCGCGCCCCACATTCGGCACCAGCGCCGAGGGCACGACCTGGCCGAAGATGACTTCGTCGACCTCGTGGCCGTCCAGATTGGTGCGCTCGAGCAGCTCGCGGGCCGCGTAACGCGCGAGATCGACGGCGCGCGCGTCTTTCAGCACAGTGCCGGCTTTTGCGAACGGTGTCCGGACGCCGGCGATGACTGCCACGCGACGGCCGTTGAGACCTGGCATTAGATTCTTCCCCTCTTCCTGGGAATCGAAACCTACCACCAGCCCCAAGTGGAGGGGAGTTGGAGCAAACCCGAGCCGCAGCCCTGGCGTCGATGGTGGAAACACCAATGGACGTGCTGATCATCGGTGGCGGCATCACGGGAGCGGGAATCGCGCGAGACGCCGCGTTGCGTGGTTTCCGGACGGCGCTGGTCGATAAGGCTGATTTCGGCGCGGGGACGTCATCACATTCCTCGCGGCTGATCCACGGCGGCATTCGCTACCTCGAACAGGGCGCGTTTCACCTGGTGTTCGAAGCGAGTCACGAACGGCGGGTGCTGCTCACGATCGCGCCACACCTTGTGCGCCCGCTCGCGTTTCTGTTTCCTCTGTATCGCGGCGGGCGACTGCCCGCGTGGAAGGTGCGCGCGGGAATGTGGCTCTACGATCTGCTCTCTTCATTTCGCAACGTGCGGTGGCATCGCTGGCTGCGCGCCAAGCAGGTGCGGCGCGTCGAACCCGGTCTCAGGGATCGCGGCCTGATCGGCGCGGCGCTGTATTACGACGCGCAAACCGACGACGCGCGCCTCGTCATTGCGACCGTGCGCAGTGCAATGCGAGCCGGGGCACTCGCCGCGAATTACGTCGAGACGACCGCTCTGCTCAAGCCCGATGGACGCGTGCGTGGTGCGGTCGTGCGCGACGTGCTCACCGGCCAAACGGCGACCATTCGCGCGAATGTCGTGGTGAACGCGACGGGCCCGTGGTCCGATCAGCTGCGGCGGCTCGACGACCCGCAGGCCGCGCCGATCCTGCGGCTCACCAAGGGTGCGCACGTCACCGTGCCCCGCCGCCGTCTCGCCAATGAGCACGCCGTGACGTTGCTGTCGCCGGTCGACGGCCGGGTCATGTTCGTCCTGCCCTGGGGTGACCTCTCCTACATTGGCACGACCGACACGGACGCAGATGCTTCGCCTGATGGGTTGCGAGTCACAGCCGCCGACGTCACGTACCTGCTCCGCTCCGCCAATGCGGCGTTTCCCCATGCGCACCTCGCACCCAACGACGTGGTCTCGGCATGGGTGGGCCTGCGGCCACTGCTCCGCGCGGACCACGCCGATCCCTCGCAGGTTTCACGCGAGCATAAGGTATTCGCGAGCGAGCAAGGCCTCATTACGATCGCCGGCGGCAAGCTGACGACATATCGCGTGATGGCCCGCGATGTGGTCGATCGGGTGGCGGCGCGACTGCACGAGCTGGACGGGCGCCCGCTGCCGCCACGCGCACAAACCGACAAGTTGCCGTTACCGGGGGGCGAAGCGGCGGAGCTCGACGTCCTCGGCGAGGCGGCGCGCGCACGCGGCGCCTCCGAAGCCACGGCTCGACACCTGGTCGCGAGCTACGGCAGCGAGGCCGCCGCCGTGCTCAATCTGGTCGACCGCGACCGCCGGCTGGGCGACGCGATCATCGCAGGCCGTCCCGAGATCTGGGCCGAGATCGCATACGCCGTGGAACGTGAGCTGGCGGTTCGCGTGCAGGACGTGCTCGTGCGGCGGCTTCACCTGTTTTACGAAGTCCCCGACCATGCGCAGTCCGCGGTCGCCAAGGTTGCCGCGCGCATGAAACAGCTCCTCGGCTGGGACGATGTGCGGGAAGCCGAGGAGCTGCGGGACTACTTTCAGGTGGTCGAACGAGGCCGGATCAAGGCTTGACCTTGACGCGCGGCCGCACGCGGACGCGGACGTGGTGGTCGTCGTCGTTGTCGTCGATCTGGCGCAGCGCCCATGTCGCTGCGCGGCGCACTGAGCCGACCTCATCTCGCTGAGCCGCCGTCAGTCCGTCCCGGGCACGCGGGCTTTCGATTTCGCCGAGCGCCCACGCCGCCGTCGCGCGCACCTCCTCATCGGTGTCCTTCAGCACCGCCACGAGCGGCTCGACCGCCTGGCCGTCCTCGATTTCGCCCAACGCCCAGGCACTCAGCACCCGCACTTCGGGATCGGAGTCCTTGAGCGCGCCGGCGAGAGCCGGCACCGCGCCGCCGTCTTCGATTTCTCCGAGCGCCCAAATCGCCGTCTTCCGCACGTCGGCGACAGGATCTCGCAGCAATGCTTCGAGCGGCGCGATCCCCTCGACTTTCTCGATTTCGCCCAGTGCCCAGGCAGCCTGCTGGCGAACGCTGGGATCACGGTCTTTGGTCGCGGTGCTCAAGAGCGGGACGGCGGAAGCGTCTTGGATCTCTCCCAGCGCCCACACCGCCACGAGCCGGACCTCCACCACCGGATCGCTGAGCGCGACGCTGAGCGGGCGCACGGCTCGCGCGTCTTCGATTTCGCCCAGAGCCCACGCCGCCGTCCGGCGCACCTCGGGCGCGCGATCACCCAGCGCTCGGGTCAGGGCATCGATGGCAACCTTGTCTTCCATTTCTCCCAGCGCCCACGCGGCGGTCATTCGCACGGCAGGACTGTCGTCGCGGCCCAGGGCATCGCTGAGAGGATTGATGCCACGCAAATCCTCGAGCTCGCCCAGACCGAGTGCACCGGTCTCACGCAGATCCGCGCGCGCGTCGCGCAGGAGCTCGAGAAACAGGTCGTACATCCCGGAGCCGCCGTGGTTGCCGAGAACGCGGGCGGCGATGTTCCGCACGCAGCGATTGTCGTCGCGAATACCGGCGCGGAACGCGCGCAGCACCGCCGGATCCATGGCACGGGTGTTTCCGTGCATGCCGACGTGAATGCCACCCCCACCCCCACCCCCACCACCGGGCATCGGCATGGGTGTCGGCATCGGCTGCGGCATCGGCATACCGGGATCGGCAAACGCGTGGCCCCAAAACCCGCCGTAGTTGGTCAGCGCCTCGCCGGCGAGCGCGCAGACGGTCGAGTCGCTCGTACGGAGCTGGCTCAGGACGCGGGCGACGGTGGCGGAGTCGAGCGGCGGCCGGTTTTGGACGACGAATAGCAGGGAAGCGAGCAGCGGCGCAATCATGAGAAATCCCGGGTGGAGGATACGCCGGTTTGGATAGTGCCGCCCACGAAAGGTTGCCGCCGTCAGAAATGCCGGTATTATCTCGCCCGGTGCGCCCCAGTGCCTCGGCTGTTCTTTGCATCATCTGCATCACTGGTTGCTCCAAGCCTGCCTCGCCCCGGACCACCGTCGTGGCGGACTCGGTCATTCCGGGCGGTCCCTATGGCGACGCCGTACGGCGCGGGAGAGCGCTCGTCACAGCGACGCGGGACAGCCTGCCCACCCATGTGGGGAATAAGCTGCGCTGCACGAGCTGCCATCTCGACGCCGGACGCCGCGAGAGCGGGACGTGGATCGGCGTATTCGCGCGTTATCCGCAGTATCGCGCCCGCAGCGGCACGGTCGAGACGATCGAGTACCGCGTCAACGACTGTTTTCGCCGCAGCATGAACGGGTCGGCGCTCGACCCCGCGAGCGCCGACATGCGGGACATCGTCACCTATCTGGCATTTTTGTCTCACGGCATCGATGTGGCGCCGCCGCTGCCGGGGAATCGTCTACAACAGTGGGCGGCGTTTACTGCGGATACGGCGGCCGGCGCGCGCGTCTACTCGGCATCCTGCGCGAAGTGTCACGGAGCCGCGGGAGAGGGAACGGCCGTAGCTCCACCGGTGTGGGGTTCCGAGTCGTACAACATCGGCGCCGGCATGTCGCGCGTCCGTGCCGCCGCCGAATTCATCAGGCACAACATGCCGTTCGATGCACCTGGCACGCTGTCCGACAGCCAGGCGTTCAATGTCGCCGCGTACGTCAACGCCCATCCTCGACCCGACTTTCGCGGGAAGGAGAACGATTGGCCCCACGGTGATCCACCACCCGATGTCGCGTATTCAACGCGGTCTCACCACTGAGGAGGCTTCGCATGTACAGGCGTGGATTTCTAGGTCGTCTTGCCGCCACCGCGGCCGCTGGAGTCGCAGGGCTGACACCGCTTCGACTCGAGGCGCAGCCGGCACGTCCCGATGCCGTTCTGGGAGCAGACCCGTCGTTCGAGACGTGGCTCAATCGCATCAACGGGAAGCATAAGATGATCTTCGACGCGCCGGAGGTGAATGGAGGCATGCCGGTGATCTGGCCGCGCGTCTGGCTCAACGGCAACAACGAGAATTACGCCACGAAGGACGCCGACAATTCGGCGGTGGTGGTGCTCCGTCACTCGGCGATTCCTATTGCAATGCAGGATGCGGTGTGGGTGAAGTACAAACTCGGCGAAGCGTTCAGCATCAAGGAGGGCGAGGCGCCGGCGACACGCAACATCTTTGCCGACGTGATGCCGCTCCCGCTGGCGGGCACGGGACTCAAGGCGTTGCTGGCGAGTGGCGTCCAGGTCGGGTGCTGCAACGTCGCGCTGACCGTCTACAGCGCAATGGTGGCGCAAAAGATGAGTTTGGATCCGGCGGCGGTGAAGGCTGACTGGGTCGCCGCTCTGCTTCCTGGCGTGCAGGTCGTGCCGTCGGGCGTGCTCGCGGTGGCACGGTCGCAGGAGAAGGGGTGCGCGTACTGCTTCGCCGGTTGACGCAGCCCGCAGTGTGACACGGCTCACCGGACCACGGGGCGCGGGGCCGGAACCCGCGAACCCGTGGCCGGTCCCCGGGTAGAGGACGCGCACTTAACCCGAGGACCGGACATCATGCGACGGATTCTCATTGCGCTCGTGCTGCTTCTCAGCGCTGCCGGTGTTTCTCGCGCCGCGGCCCAACGCTCGCATTTCGGCGTGCACGGCGGCTACAACTTCACCAGCGATGACTGGCTGATCGGCGCGCAGCTTCACATGCCCGTGTCGCGGTCGATCGAGTTCTATCCTTCGTTCGACTATTACCTGGTGAACGTCGGATCGCTCGTCGGCTTCAACGCAGACCTCAAGTTCCGCAGCCGGGGCACGCCGCTGTACTTCGGCGGTGGATTGAACATCCTGCGGGCGAGTGGTCACTCGGACACCGGCTTCGATCTGTTCGGCGGGTTCGAAACACGCTACGGGCGTACTCACCCGTACGTCGAGGGGCGTGGCCTATTTCATGGCAACTCGTCGCTCCAGCTGCTGTTTGGCCTCAACGTCACACTCTACTGACGGCGAGGCAGCTCGAGGTTATTTCCAACCGCGCAGACTTCTGACGAAATCGTGCAAGACCAGGAATTTCTCGTACAACCTCACACCCTTCCGCTTCCGGCCGAACTCCGCGAATAGCTCGCGGAGCCGGCCGCGGCGTGCGACATAGAAGCGGAACGTCTCCGCAAAATCTTCCTGCGGGTGCGTCGCCGCGTACGCGCTGACGTAGTCGGTCAGCGTCGTCGCGATCCGCCGCCGCTCGAAATCCACCCAGTGCTCGTCCGCGACGCGATAGGCTTTGCGCACTTCGCCGAACGCGCGGCGGAACCGGCCGCGCCGCGTCCAGGACCAGTGGTGATAGAGAAAGGAGTGCCCCAGCTCGTGGAGCAGCAGGCCGGTCAGCATGTTCCACGAGATCTCGTCGCGGCGGCGCTTGCCGGTGACATAACGGCGGTCGAGCTCGATCACCTTCGGCGCGCGCGGCGCGACGCCGGAGACGCCGGGGCGCAGCGCCACGCGATAGTGCCAGTCGCGGATGCGGGAGACGACCAGCAGGCGGCGCGCGCGGCGCAGGGCGCGCGGGATGAGATCCCCCCCGGTCGCGTCCTCGCCGCACCAGGGGCACGTCGCCATCCAGTCGTCCACCCCGCGGTCGCAGTGAGGGCAGACGTTCTGGAAATCATCATAGCGCCATGTTTGCGCGCGGCCGCACCAGGGACAGAACCGCATGGGATACATCACGCCGCCGCCGCAACCCCAGTCGCAACGCGCGTGAAACTTGAATCCTTTCGGGGCTTTGAGCGGCTCGTCGCTCGAGTCTTCGTCTTTGATGTTCCGCCCGCACCACGGGCAGAACGACGACGCGTCCGGCACCATCCACCCGCAATACGCGCACTCGGCGTTGGTTTCGCGCTGCGTGTCGCGCCATTCGAGCCGCCGGCTGCAGCTCGGGCAGTAGCCCCAGAACCGCTCCACCTCGGTGTGGCACCGGGGGCAGCGCAGCTCGGGCGTGGGGACTTCGCGGCGGCTCACCGCGCCATCGCCTCGTCCACGATGCGCTGGATGAACGCGTTGTACTTGAGGCCCGATTTCTCGGCCGCCTCAGCCAGTTCGTGCTCGGCGGCGATGAACGGGTTGGGATTCACTTCGAGCACGTACACCTCGTTATCATGCGCCAGCCTCACGTCCACACGACCGTAGTCCTGCAGCCACAGCGCGTGGAATGCGGTGCTGCAGATCTCGCCGATCCGGCGCGTCAGCTCCTCCGAGACGCCTTTGGCGAAAACGTTCTTGATCTTCTTCTTCTTCCGATATTCCTCATCCCACTTGGCTTTGTAGGTGGCGATCCGGTGCTCGCCGATCTCGGGCTCGCCGAACGTCATCTCGGTCAGCGGCAGCACCTCCAGATCGTCATTGCCGATCAGGCCCACGTACACCTCGCGCCCCTCGACCAACTCCTCGACGATCGCCGCTTGATGGTACTTCTCGTGAATGAACTCGACACGCTGGCTGAGACTCGCGTCGTCTTCTACGACGGACGCCTGCGCGATCCCGATCGACGCGTCCTCGAGCAACGGCTTGACGATCAAAGGAAAGCGCAGCTCCGATGGCCGCATGAGCTTGTCGCCGTGGTGGAACTCGGCGAATGCGGGCACGCGGATTCCGTGGTAGGCGAGGATTTTCTTGGTGAGCGACTTGTTGCGCGCGACGAGCAGCGCGGTGGGGGACGATCCCGTGTAGCGGTAGCCGTACATGTCGAGCAATGCGGCGATGGCGTACTCGTGCCGGGCGTTCTTACGAAAGCCCTCGCAACCATTGAACAACAGTTTCGGCTGGAACGCGGCGAGCTTCGTGAGCAGTGGCGCGACATCGTCGCCGATACCGATCATGAGCACATCGTGGCCACCCGCCAACAGGGCGCGCGCGACGTCGTATTCGGCCTCTTCCGCCTTGGCTTCGACTTCGCGCTTGAAGTCGGCATCCTCCCACTCGGGGTGCAACGAATCGAAAATGACGGCGATCTTCACACCACCTCAGCTTTGGCCGGACACATGGATGTCGAGCGCGGTCACGCGCCGCATGTCGCGCGCCACCGTCTGCAACGCAATGAGTATCACCAGTCCTCCCAGCAGGCCGACGGCCGGCAGCAGCAGCATCGCCGTGCGCAGATCGCCGGTGCGGTCGGACAGGTAGCCGATCAGCGGCGGCGCCAGCGCGTCACCGGCGAGATGCGAGAACAGCACGAAAGCGCCGAGCACCGACGCCTGGACGGCGGGCGGCACGACGTCGAGAATGACCGCCGCGAGCGGTCCGTTGTACCACGTATAGAGGAAATACGTCGCGAGGATCAGCGGCGCGAACCAACAGAGATCGTGAACCAGGAGCAGTGCGGCACACACGGGCGCGCCGAGCACGAAGCCGGCACCCGAGGCGAGCACGCGGCCGCCGCGCCAGCGCTGCTGCAACCGGTCGGCCAAGCGGCCCCCGACGAGCGCACCCAGCACGCCGCCCGCCAGCGCCCACACGCCGAACTCCGCGCCGACCCGCGCCACCGAAAGCCCGTGTACTCGCTGCATGAACGCCGCGGCCCACGCGATGAGCCCATTGACGGCGAACGTCACCATCGCGCCGCCGAGAAACACCCAGATCAATGTCGGGGTGCGGAGCACCAGGACCGCGGCGCCCTGAAAGTCGTCGAACGCGCCCACCGCGACGGCGCCTGCCGCGGTCGTGCGCCGGACGGCGAGCGGAACGAGCCGCCAGACGGTCCAAGCGATGCCCGCACTCATGCCGACCCCGAACACCGCCGTGCCGAACTGTGAGGGAATCCCCTCGAACAGGGAGAGGAATCCCGCGAGCAATGCACCGATTCCCGCACAGGTCGCCAGCGGCCTGACGTAGTACATCACACCGCGCATGCCGTGCTGCCACCACCGCTGCAGCGTGTCGAGGATCGGGGGCGGTGGGCGGCGATCGAGCTCGCGCAGGCGCGAGGCGAGCACCGCGAGAATCAGTCCCGGGAATCCCATCCAGATGAATGCCCAGCGCCAACCGTACCGCTCCGCAATGACACCGCCGAACCAGATCCCCAGCACACCCCCGAACGCCATGCCGACGGAGTACACGCCGATCGCGAACGCGCGGCGCCGGCCCCGGTAGTACTGCGCGATAATGGCCTGCGCGGCAGGCGCGTATCCGGCCTCCCCGAATCCGACCAGGGCACGGCAGGTGAACAGCTGCCAGAAACGCCGTACGAACCCGCCCGCAGCGGTCGATGCCGTCCAGATGGTGACGCCAAACGTGATGACGCTGCGCCGCGACCGGAGATCGCCGATCACCCCGAGTGGCAGCGCCGCGAGTGACAGCACGACGATGTACGCCGAGCCGAGCCAGCCGAGCTGGGCGTCCGACAATTGGAGGTCGCGCTTCACCGGCTCGAACACCGCATACACGACGTTGCGATCGAGATAATTGAAGAGATTGACCAGCGTCAGCAGACCCAGGACGTAAGCAGCGTACGCCCTGGTGGGAGTTGGTGCCTTGTGCGTCTCAGGTCGCTCGGCCGCCAGTTGCCGCCTCGGCGCGCGCGTCGCGATCGGCCTTCGCCTCGAGATACGAGTCGGTCAGCTCGCGCATCATGTCTCCACGCCGGTCGTACAGGCGCTTCAGCTTGCGGGGCTTGCGGCGGGCCAGCGCGTAGGCGGCCAGCACGGGGAAGGCCACGGTGTTGTCGAGATACGCCACGACGGTCCCCGGCAACTTGTCGGGATCCACCTTGCCCCAGCTCACGGCTTCCGACGGCGTCGCACCCGACAGTCCGCCCGTGTCGGGACGCGCGTCCGTAAGCTGCAGGTAGTAGTCGTGACCCTTCTCGCTGATACCCAACACTTCCTGGATCTGCGGCTCGGTCTGCAGCACGAAGTTCTTGGGACTGCCGCCACCGATGATCAGAACGCCGCTCTTGCCGCCGTGCACCTTGGCGGAGAACACGATCGCGGAAGTCTCGTTGACGTCAGCGCTGACATCGAAGCGCAGCTTGCTCCCCGACAGCGCCTGCTCGGCGACGTTCATGCCGATCGAAGAGTCGCCGGGGGACGAGGTGTAAATCGGGACCGCGTTGGCGTGGGCGGAGCCGAGCACCGATTTGCGGGACAAGCCGAGCGCGCGCTCGCGCTCCAGCACGTAGCCGCCAAGCAAGTAGTGGTACTCCGCGGTGCTCATCGGCCGCTGGAACTCGTCGCGCGCGGAGACCTCGCGCACGAAGCGATCGGTTGAGAGCAGCACGTCGTAGTCGAAGAAGATGTCGTAGATCCGGACGACGCCTTCCTCGCGCAGCACCACATCGTCCGCAAACGGCGTGCCCCGATGCATCGCCATGCCAAGGCCGAAGTGCGCGTCATGATAGAGATTCGCCCCGGTCGACACGATCCAGTCCACAAACCCCGCTTCGATGAGCGGGATGATCGTCGACATGCCGAGCCCGGCCGGCGTCATGGCTCCCGTGAGACTCATCCCCACCGTCACATCGTCTTCCAGCATGCGCTCGGCAAACAGGCGGCAGCCTTCGGCCAGCCGGCCGGCGTTGTAGGCGAGGAACGCGTTGTCGACGAGATCGGCGACCGTTTCTTTGCCGGTGACCGGCTTGGGATTGATGCGCTGCCCGCGCAGGAACTCGTTTTGCGTCATCGGGCGGACTGGCTGATCGGTTGCATGGCGCGGAACGCCCGGGTGCGGCGCTCGCGCGCGTCAATGATCCAGCCAAGCGCTTCCTTCGGGTCGTCGGTGAGCAGAAAGAGATTCAGGTCTTCCGGCGAGATCTTTCCTTCTCCCGCGACGCGCTCCTTGAGCCAATCGGCGAGCCCGCGCCAGTAGTCCCGCCCGAACAGGACCACCGGGAATTGCTTTACTTTGCCCGTCTGCACGAGGGTCAGCGCCTCGAACAGCTCGTCCATCGTGCCGTAGCCCCCCGGGAAGGCGATGAACGCCGTGGAATACTTCACGAACATCGTCTTGCGGACGAAGAAGTAGCGAAAATTGATGGAGCGCTCGACCCACTTGTTCGTACCCTGCTCGAACGGCAGCTCGATGTTGCAGCCGATCGAGAGGCCGCCTCCCTCTTTCCCACCGCGGTTCGCCGCTTCCATGATTCCAGGCCCACCACCGGTGATGATCGCAAAGCCTTCCTTGGCGAGCAGGCGCGAGGTCTCGCGGGCCGCCGCGTAGAAGCGATCACCCTCCAACGTGCGTGCCGAACCGAAGATCGTGACGGCGTTCCGCACATCGGACAACGTGTCGAAGCCTTCGACGAACTCGCCCATGATGCGCAACACGCGCCACGGATCGGTGCTCGTGAACGATGCGCGCCGCTCGACCGGAACGACCTGCGGCGGGGTGAGAAGCTGTTCGTCTTCAGTGAGCGGGCTGCGAGGCGAGGCGCTCGGTTGCTCGGACATGGTCATCCTGCACGTTATAGAAGAAAGGCGAGAACCGGACGTGCCCGGGCCGGCTGTCGGCGATAATGCCGCCAGCCGCCAGATGCCGCACGCTCGCCGCCGGGTCCGGCATAGGGATCATCACGATGGCGGAGCGCCGCTCGGGTTCCGCGGCCACCTTCGGCTTGAAGCCTGCGGCGCGCACGGTGGCGATCAGGTCCTCGGTCAATGCCGCGGTCGTTGCCCGAATGGCCGGCACTCCGATCTCCTCGATGTACTCGAGCCCGCCGAGCTGCGCGTAGACGGCCGCCAGGGCCGGGGTGCCCAACTCGAAGCGGCGCGCATCGTCGTGCAACGTCAGGGCTCGAGGATCGAACGCAAACTGCTCCCGCTGGCCAAACCATCCGGAGATGCCTGGCTGGAGCCCGCGCGCCACATCCGCGCGCACGTACAGAAAGACGATGCCGGGCCCGCCGAGCAGCCACTTGAGGCCGCCGGCGACGAGGGCATCGACGCCGGCATCGTGCACGTCGACGGGAATCTGACCCACCGACTGGTAGGCATCGATCAGGCAGAGCGCGCCGTGCGCGTGCGCCATCTGGGCGACCCGTCTAATGTCCTGAATCGCGCCAGTCGTGAAGTAGACGTGGGACGTGACGACCAGGGCGGTTCGATCGTCGACGGCTCGGGCGATCGCCTCGACCGGCACGCTGATGCGATCGGGGCTCTCCACGACGACGAGCTCGACCCCGCTCCGGACCTTCGCCAGCCACTGATACGCGACCGTCGGGAAGTCGAGCGACGTGATGACGACCTTGGGGCGCTTCGTGTAATCGAGAGACTCGGCGACCGCGCTCAGCGCGACCGAAATGCTTGGCGCGAGCGCGATCTCGCCCGCCGCCGCGTTCACGATCCGACCGTAGCGCGCGCGCAGATCCCCCACCGCCTCCCACCACACGTCGTACCACGCGGAAGCGCCGCGGCTCTGCCATAGATCCAGGAATTCCGCTACTTTGCGGCGAGACCGCTCGCCCAACGCTCCCAGCGAGCAGGTGTTGAGGTAGACGCTCGACTGAAAGATGGGAAACTCGCCGCGGTATCTGGCGAGTCCAAGCGCGCGCGGTTGTACGCTGCTTGCGAGCGTCATAGGCCGGGAATATACAGAAGGAATGCAGCGTATCGCGAGTTGGTCGGCACTCTATCTGCGTTTGGCGCTGCGGGCGCTGGTGCGTCCGCGACTCGCCGTCGACTTGTTGCGCCTCGCGTGGAGTTTTCGCGCCCGGGACTGGTATCGCCGCCCGCCGTTCCTGCCCCTCCCGCCGCGCGACTACATACAATGGCGCATGTTCACCGCGTACGGCGATGAGCAGGCCATCCCGCCCGTCGCCGACGTCGCGAACTTCGCGCGGTGGCGGCGCGAGACGATGGGATTATGAAAACCGCCGAGCACAGCGTCGAGCTAAAGCGTCACGCAGCGGCGTTGGGGTTTGCCGCCACGGGCATCTCGCGGCTCGATCGCAATCCCCACGCCGCCGAGCTGGATCGCTGGCTCGCGGACGGGCACGCCGGTACGATGACGTACCTGCATCGTCAGGCGGCGAAGCGGAAGGATCCGCGTCTGGTGATGCCCGGCGCGACGACAGCTGTTGTGACGCTCACGAACTATTTCCACGGCGACCGAAGCCCGACCCCCCCCCCCGAGCCCCCAGTCCCGCGAGTCGCCCAGTACGCCTGGTCGCCGGACTACCACGACGTCCTCGGAAAACGCCTCGAGCAACTGGCGGCCGCAATCCGGGAGCTGATCCCCGCGGCGACAACGCGCTGCTACGTCGATGCCGGTCCCGTGCCCGAGCGAGAGCTGGCGCAGCTCGCGGGACTCGGCTGGATCGGCAAGAACATGATGCTCATCCATCCCGAGATCGGCTCGTTCACCTTCATCGGCGTCATTCTGACGGACGCCGACCTCGAGCCGGACTTGCCGTTCGAAGCGGACCGCTGCGGCACCTGCCGGCGCTGCCTCGATGCGTGCCCCACACAGGCGTTCGTGGGGCCGCGCGATCTCGATGCGCGGGCGTGCATCTCGTATCTCACGATCGAGCACCGCGGCGAGTTTACGAAGACCCAGGGCGAGCAGGTGGGCGATTGGCTGTTCGGCTGTGACGTCTGCCAGGACGTCTGTCCGTGGAATGTGAGCTTTGCGCGGGCGACGCACGATCCGGAGCTCGCGCCGCGCCCCGAAGTCGCGCGACCTGATCTCCAGGCCCTCGCGCACATGGACGACAGCGACTTCCAGCGCCGCTTCGCGGCGACGCCCTTCACCCGGCCGGGGCATCGCGGCATGCGGCGCAATGCCACCGCGGTCCTCGACGCATGACCGCCACCGAGGCCATCACTGAGCTGCAACGCCGGCTCACGGAGGGCCTCGCGAAGATCGACCCGCACCACCGCCTGTTGGGCCGGCCCGTGAGCTATCGCGTGATCGACGGCCAGATGCTGGAAATCACCTATCGCGACGTTGCCGGAATCGCCGATGCCGAGCTCCTCGGCGTCAAGCGAATCATCGGGCGGGACTGCTTTTGCAGCGTGAGTCCACAGACCGCCGAACAGCTCACGGTGCGGTTCGTCGTTCCACTCAAGTAGCGCCTATTTCGCCGCGACGCGCGCAACAACGTCGTAGTAAAAGCGAACTCCAAAACGCAGTGCTTGGATACTGACCCGTTCGTCGTTGCCATGCACGCCGCGGGAATCCCCCTGCGTCAGCGGGAACGGCCCCAGGCCGTAGCTCGCGATCCCCATGCGCCGGAAGTAGTGGCTGTCGGTGAATCCCGCTAGCATCAGCGTGGTGACGAGCGCATTCGGATGTCGCGCGTGTGCCACCGCCGCAATCGCGCGGAACATCTCGGTCTCGGTCGAGCTTTCGGTCGCCGGCCAGTTCGGCCCCTGCGGCCGGATCGCCACGGCGCTGTCTCCCATCACGCGCATCAGGTCTGCGAGAAAGGCGGCCGGATCCTGGCCCGGCAACAGCCTCACGTCGATCGCCGCGGTCGCCACCGGGGGAATGACGTTGGTCTTGTCGCTGCCCTTCAGGCCGGTGATCGAAAGGGTGTTGCGCAGCAGCGCATTGTAGGTCAGGTCGGCGGTGATGTAGCGGGCCGCGACTGAATCGCGTAGCGCGGCGCGAATGTCGCTGAGCCAGCGGCGCACCGTGGTGTCGCGCTCGATGGTCGCGAGATCGCGAAAGGAACGCTCCGCCGCGGGCGTCACGGTGAGCGGCGTCTGCCACGCGGCGATGCGAGTCAGCGCGCGAACCAGGCGGTGCACGGGATTGTCCGGGGTGGGGCGCGAGCCATGCCCCGCCGTCCCGTGCGCTGTGACATCGAGCCAGAACGGCGACTTCTCGGTGGTGCCGATGCCGTAGAAGTCGACGCCCCCGCCCCCCTGACCGTTGGCGCGTGTCAGCCCGCCTTCATTCAGGAGAAACTCGGCATCGTTGACAAGCGGCGCCTGATGCTCGGCGATCCAAGCGGCGCCGACACCGGCGCCGATCTCTTCGTCCGACGTCGCGAGGAAGATGATGTCGCGCCGCAGCGGAATGTGTGCGCGCTTCAGGATCAGCATCGTCATGAGCTGCGCGATCGCTTCGCCCTTCATGTCGAGGGAGCCGCGGCCCCAGATGTAGCCGTCCTTCGTCAGCCCGCTGAACGGATCGACGCTCCAGTACTCTGGCGAGGCCAGCACGACGTCCATGTGGTTCAAGAGAATGATCGGACGGGCGCTGCCGTCGCCCGCGAGCCGCGCGTACAGGTTGGCTTTCCCGGGTACCGGTTCGAAGATTCGCGCTTCGATGCCGTCGCGCCGCAGCACCTGCGCGAGCCACCGCGCCGCCACGATTTCGTTGCCCGGCGGATTGGTGGTGTTGATGCGGAGGTACTGCGACAGCAGAGCCGTCGCTTCATCGCCGAGGGCCGCCCAGTCCGCCTCGGTGGGCGCCGCGAGCAGGGCAGCGGCGGCGGGAGTCACGTAGACCGGCGCCGACGATGGACCCGCGAGGGGTGGCGCTGGACGACGTGCGGCGCACCCGGCGACGAGCACAACCAGCGGGATCAGCTTCCGACCGTGCATGTTCGATTTCCCGGGCTAAAGAGTGAGCGTCTCACCATGCGCGAGCTGGCGATACCCGCTGGGTGACAATCCGGCCGCCTCCCAGGCGGCGCGCGCGCGGATCGGCGGTTCGTCCATCGCTTCGTCGGTGAGCTTGAAGGTCCCCCAATGAATCGGCACCATCAGACGCGCGTTCAGCGCGCGGAACGCGGCGACGGCTTCTTCCGGATTCATATGTACGTAACGCATGAACCAGCGCGGCTCATACGCCCCGATCGGCAACAGGGCGACATCGAATGGACCGTATCGCTCGCCGATCGCTCCGAACTCCGGATGATAGCCCGTATCCCCCCCGAAAAACACGCGACGGCCGTTTGGGCCGGTGAGTGCAAAGCCGCACCAGAGCGTGTCGCCACGGTCCCCGATCCCGCGGCTGCTGAAATGCTGCGCCGGCGTCGCCGCAATCCGCACCCCCTTGATGCTCAACTCCTGCCACCAATCCAGCTGGACGACCGCGCCAGGAGCACCGCGTTTCTGGACAAACGCGGCGAGCCCAAGCGGGACGATCCACGTCGCTTGCGGATGCGTCCGTGCCAGACGTCGCACCGTCGTGTCATCGAGATGGTCGTAGTGATTGTGCGACAGCAAGACGACGTCCAGCGGCGGCACGTCCTCGAACGCGATCCCCGGCGCCACCCAACGGCGCGGACCGGCGAATGCGACCGGCGATGCCCGCTCGCTCCACATCGGGTCGGTGAGAACGTTGAGGCCGTTGAGCTGGATGAGCAGGCTCGCGTGCCCTACCCACGTGACCGTGAGTTGCGACGGCGGTGCCCGCGGCGGGACAAAGTCGGGCGGGACGCGCTTAAAGACTGATGGATCAGGATCCTTCGGTCGCGGCCGCGTCGTGCGGTGCACGAGCATCCATTTCAGGAGACTGCCGAAACCTGGGACCGCCTGGTCGACCCACGGATTGCGAAACCCGCCGCCGGGCCGGTGATGCGAGGGGAGTGGATCGGGGCTCACGGCCGGGCAATATAGCCCGGCCGTGAATCGTCGTTGTGCCTAAGGGTGCAACGTCACGTTGTGCGTCGTCTCAAAGCCCTGGTTCACCGCGACGCTCGAATCGACTGCCGACGCGAAGCTGTTGCTCCCAAACGGTGGATCGACGCTGATCATGTACGTGCCGGGCAACAGATATGCGATCCGATAGTGACCCGCGCCGTCGGTCTTCCCCGTCGACAGGACAAACCAGTTGGAGGGACCTCCGGTCCAGGCGCTGACCGTCGCGTCGACCACCGGGCCACTGGAGCCTCCGACGCTCGCATCGTGCTGTACCGTGCCGGCGATGCTCCCCGTGGCCGCGCGGTTTACGGCGCGCATCGACGCAAAGAAATCGAACGCGCCGTCACCCCGGTTGTTGAACGGAAAACTCCGAGCCACGTCGAAGTCGATCACGATGGCGGCACCGGTGTCCGGAATGCTGATCGGGGCTTCGACGAACAACCCATACGACTGGAGGCCCGGTCCGTTCCAGTGCACAACGGCTTGCGATCCGTTCTTGAAGCGAATGCCCGCTGAAGAATCGACGTTGAGCGTGAGTTGCACGGCCTTGTATTGATCGGCCGTCACCTGTCCGATCCCCAGCGAATCGGTCAGTCCCTGCTGGAGCGTCAGCAGGTCGATCTGCCGGTGCGGTGAGGCGACCGTGACCCAGTGCATGCTGTCCGCCGACGTGCCGGTATCCGGGTGTGTGGAGACCGCGATGCTCACGATGTAGACCTGCACACTCTCCACCGAGTCGAACGGGAACGGGGCGTCGGTGAGGAAGACCGTGGCCTTCGCTCCGGCGGCGAGGGGGCTGGCTGGGAGGGCTTCGTCCTGATAGCAGGCTGCGGCAACGGTGGCGACGGCGAACAGGGCGAAGCTGAGTCTCGACATCGTCAAAGTCCTCCTGGGGAGTTGCGCCGACGGCACCATTGCATTGAATACCCATGAGGCCCCGCGCGCCGTCACCGCGGCAGGCGCGGTTACCTTTGTGACGCGAGAACTTACTCGATGGGTATAGAGAAAGTGGAATCAAGCGACGCAGAGCTGGTGCGCCGGGTCCGGGCCGGCGACATCGGCGCCTACGGCGTGCTGGTTTCGCGCTACCGCGATCGCCTGGGACGTTATGCGATCCACATGATTGGTGATCGCGAGGACGCGGAGGAAGCGTTGCAGGACAGCTTCGTGCGCGCGTATCGCTCGCTCGCGCGGTGCGACGATCCCGCACGGTTTGGCGCCTGGCTCTATGGCATCCTGGTCAACCGCTGCCGGACGACAGGCGCGCGCGCCGCCCGCCGCCGCCGGATGTTCGTCCGGGACCCCGATGGCCGGCACGGCGCCGCCCACGCCGACCAGAGCGAACGCCTGGAATGGACCGACGCGGTGGATCGCGCCCTGGCACGCCTCGCGCCCCAGCACCGCGAGGCGTTCTTGTTGAAGCACGTGGAGGACCTGGAGTACGAGGAAATCGCGGAGTTGACCGGTGCTGGTGTGTCGGCGCTCAAAATGCGCGTGAAACGGGCTCGCGAGCAGCTCCAGCGATACCTCAGAGAGGCGGAGCATGTTTGAGCAAGAAGACGATATCGTCGAACGGATGATCCAGCAGCTGCGGCGGCCGGTGGCCGTGGATCCGGGCCTGGATGCGCGCGTCCTGCAGGCGATCACCGCGCCTCGCCCTTCGCAAAGAGGCGTCTGGCCATGGCTCGCCGCAGCGGCCCTGCTCGGGGCACTGACGATTTGGCGGCCCTGGTCGCGAGGTTCTGGTGCCGATCGACCCGATACTCTGCAGTTTGTGCTGGTCGCACCGCAGGCGAATTCGGTATCGCTGGTCGGTGACTTCAACGATTGGGACCCGAAGCGCTCTCCGATGCGCACGGCCAACGGTATTTGGGCCGCCGTCGTTCAGCTTGCGCCGGGTCGCTATCGCTACGCGTTTCTGGTGAATGGCGTCGAATGGCGCGCCGATCCCGGTGCACCGGCAGCGCGGGACGACGAATTCGGAACGCCGAGCTCCGTGGTAACGGTGGGAGGAAAGGGATCATGATTCTCGCCGTGCTGCTCATCGCCACGCAGGTCGCGGCTCAGGACCCGCGACTCGACCGCCTCGATCCGGACACGCGTACGCAGGTGACGGTCGTCGTGGATTCGGCTCGGCGCATGGGTCTGCCCGCCGAGCCGCTCATTCAGCGCGCGCTGGAAGGTGCGACCAAGGGCGCCCCAGGTCCCCGCATCGTAACCGCGGTCCGCAGGCTGTCGGCGGATCTCGGCACGGCACGTGCCGCGCTCGGCGACGGCGCTTCAGTGCCTGAGCTCGAGGCAGGGGTCGCCGCGTTGCGCGCCGGCGCGACCCCACAAGTCCTCGCCAAGCTCCACAGCGTGCGCCGCCCGCCGCTGACGATGGCGCTCTCCGTGCTCGCCGACCTGGTCGCGAGCGGCGTCCCGGCCGACAGCGCCGCCGTGGCCGTACTCGCGCTCGCGCCGAAGGCGCGCGACGCCGATCTGGTGGAATTCCGGCGCGCGGTGGAGCGCGACATCGCGCTCGGCGCACCCCCGGCTGCGGCAACCTCGGTTCGTGTGAATGCCGGCGCCGACGTGCTCAATGCCGCCAGTCCTCCTCCCGGTCCCGCTCTACCCCGCCGGCCGTAGATCCGTCGCCCAGTGCGGACCCTCGCACTCATCGCATTAGCGTGCGGGGCCCCCGCCAGCGTCCATCGGTTAGTCGCACAGGTCGCAGCCAACATCGAAGCCGGGATTTCAGAAGTCCGCTACGACGGGTTTTTGGCGTCGGCAGCGGCGTCCGTCTCGCCGACGATACGGTGGGAGCACCCCGGAGGCCGTGGCTTGCTGAGCGCTCGCGGCACGTATCTGCGATTCGAGAGCGGGCGCCACAGTCTCGACGGCTCGGCGAACGGTTCCTGGTTCAGGCCACTGGCTCGGCATTGGCGCGGCGAGCTCGGCGTCTCCGCCGGCTCGAGTCAGTACGCCAACATCGCGAGCTTCAGTCACAGCGAAGCAGCCGCGCGTCTCCACCTGATGGACGACGACCGCGGCGGCTGGGTCGGGGCGACGGTGGGACGCGCCATCTTCAGTGGCGCACCACGACGCGTGATCGTGGTCGCAGCGGGCGTGTGGTTGCTGCGTCGTGACCGGACCATGTTCGTCTCGTTCGACCGCTCATTCGTCGGCGAGACCGCGTATACCGATGTGCGGTCGTCGGGCCGCTGGCAGACGGCTGGCATCGTGCTCGAGGGGATCGTGGGCGCGCGTATCTGGAGCCGCGGCGGCGGGCGTGGCGTGTTCGGAGAGGGCAGCGCGACGGTGCCCCTCGGCCCCGACGCCGCCCTCGTCCTGTCTGCAGGCCGTTACCCCACCGATGCCGTCAGCGGCAGCATCGCCGGCCGATATGTCACCGCGGCGGTGCGCCTCGGCACGATCCGCGTTCGCAAGCCTGCCACGCAGGGACAACCGATCGATGCGCCGGTCCCTGCGGGATCAAATTCGGCGGCGGCCGCTCCGGAGACTCGCCTGGCGATTCAAATTCGCCGAGATGACGTGCTGCTCTCTGTGTACGCCCCCGGGGCGAGCACGATCGAGATTACGGGCGACTTCACCGATTGGCAGCTTGTCCGGCTGGGCAGGAATAACGCAGATGAAGAATCCTGGGCCGGAACGTTCCGGATCTCGAGTGGCGTTCACCGCATCAACGTCCGTCGTGACGGAGGAGCCTGGCTGGTGCCCGGAGGCACGAGACGGAGCGCCGACGACTACGACGGAGAAGTCGGGATCTTCGTCGTTCCTTAACGGGCACCACCCGCCATCTGGCGGGCCTCGGGACGCCCGCGCAATACCAGCATTGCCCAGACGCCGATTACCGGCCCGATAGCCAGGACACTCATGCTCCAACGCCATCCGATGGCGGCCGCGACGTTCGGGAGCAAGTAGATCGTCGCGCAGGTGAGGAGGAATCCCAAACTGGTTTGGAGCGTCAAGGCGGTGCCGACGTAGTCGCGGGGAGCCAGCTCGCTCACCGCCGCGGAAAACTGCGCTGAGTCGGCCACGACGGTGATCCCCCAGAGCAGGAGCAATGGAAGCAGCGCGGCCAGAGACGCGCCGAAGAGCAATCCCACCACGACCGCACAGCTGCCCGACAACACCATCGCGGCGCTGGTCACCCAGGTGCGGCCCCAGCGGTCGGCGTACTTTCCGCCGAGCCAGCAACCGATCGCTCCGCTGCCCACCACGGCGAATGTGACCAGGGCGGCGGGCCCGGTGACGTCGGCTTGGGCGCCCCGGCGCGCGTGTTCGCTCGCCGCGACGAACACCGCGATCCATGTCCACATCGCGTACAGCTCCCACATGTGGCCAAGGTATCCGAGGTTGGCGAGCGCCACGGCGCGGTCTCTGAGGATGCGAGGGGCGGCGGCGAGAGAAAACGGCGGCGAAGGGGCGGCGAAGGGTCCATCGTTTGGCACGAGGAGGACCAACAGTCCGCCCGCCAGCGCGCTGGCGGCAGCAATCACGAGGACTATGCGCCAAGCCGTTAGCGAAACCGCCCACCGCACGAGATGCGGACTTGCCGAACCGAGAGTCAAGGCGCCGACCAGAATGCCGATCGCCAGCCCTCTTCCTTCTTTAAACCATCCGGCCGCGATCTTCATGCCCGGCGGATAGACGCCAGCCAGCGCGGCGCCAGTCAGGAGCCGACACGCGATCCCCAGCTCGATGCCGCCCGCCGCCGCGACTCCCAGCGTCGCGAGGGCAGCGAGCAGCGCACAGCCGGCAATTAGACGCCGGGCCGAGAGCCGGTCCGCGAGGGTGAAGATCGCGCTGATCAGGGCGCCGACGACGAACCCTAACTGCACGGAAATCGTGAGCCACGCGCTGCCGGCGGGCGAGAGCTGCCAGACACGCGCGAGTGCGGGGGCGACGGCGGACGCGCTGAACCACGGGGCCATTGCCAAGAGCTCGGCGATGGCTAGCACTGCCAACACGCGCCGCGACGTCACAAACCAGTAGGATGATCCAGAAAGACCCAGGGCAAATCGAACTTCTTGGAGACGTGCGTCGCGAGCGCTTTGATGCCCACAGTCTCCGTGGCATAGTGGCCCGCGTAGAACACGTTGAGCCCCAGCTCTTCAGCGTCGAAGAACGTCCAGTGCTGGCCTTCACCGGTGACGAATGTGTCGAGTCCGGCGGCAGCCGCCTGCGGGATCAGCGACCCGCCCGAACCGGTGACGATCCCGACCCGTTGGACGCGCTCTGGTCCGAACGCAAAAATGCGCGGCGCGGACCCCAATGTTCTCGTCAACGCCCAAGTGAGCTCGTCGCGCGTGCCTCGATACTCGCCCCACACGCCCGCCGGCGCTCCGTGGTATGATCCGAAATCGCCGCGGACCTTGATGTCGAGCAGTCGAGCCAGGACGTGGTTGTTGCCGACGTCGGGATGACGATCCAATGGGAGGTGAGCGGCGTAGAGCGCGATGTTCGCGTGAATGAGACCGGCAACACGACGATAGGCGGGACCCACCAGTGGTCTGAGACCACTCCAGAAGATCCCGTGGTGGACCAAAAGGCAGTCGGCGTGCTGCTCCGCTGCCAGGCGAACAGTGGCCTCGCACAGATCGACGGCCGCAGCTAGACGATTGACCTCGCCGGAGTTGCTGACCTGGAGGCCGTTGAGCGCCTCGCGTGCGTCAGCCACCTCTGCTGCTGTGCGGAGATACTCGTCGAGAAAACTGACCAAGGTGTCTAGGCGCACTTAAGACACCGTAGACACACTATCGTGGCAGTTGCGAACTTTCCACACGGCGCAGATCCGTAACTGAGCGTTACGTAATAGCTTAGAGAATCCACATCCGGCAAGCGCGGCCGTGTGGATATCTATGCGCGGGCTAAAGCTTGGCCGCTGCGCTCAGTCACCTGCGGGGCCTGACCGGCATCCTCGCCCATCCTCAGCACGCCGTTCATCTCTCCACCTTCTTGGATGAGCAGTTTCTTCGTGTGCACGTCGCCGTGGACGACGCTCGTGGCTTGCAGCTCGACGCGTTCCTCGGCGTAGATGGCACCGCGCACCTCGCCGCCTATGATGGCTTCGCGGCTGATGACGTCGCCTTCCACTTCCCCACCCCGTGCGACAAGAACCTGCTTCGCGGCGCGGACCGTGCCGTTCACCGAGCCCTCGATCTTCACGACGCCATCTGCCGAGATGTCGCCAACGACGCGCATGCCCGCGCCGATGATCGACAGACCGGGAACGCCTTCACGACCTGCGCCGGATCCTGTGGTTTTTTCCGAGAACACCGCCATCAGCGCGTCTCCTTCACGAGGTCAAGCGGATCGACGGACTTGCCGTCGTGACGAATCTCGAAATGCAGGTGCGGGGCTGTCGACCGCCCGGAGTTGCCGGACAGACCGATCACTTGTCCGGCCTGCACATCATCACCCTCTACGGCCAACAGCCGTGACGTGTGACCATACATCGTCTCATACCCGGACGGATGTCGCAAGAGGACGAACAACCCGTAGTCGGGATCGTAGCCGGCGGCGGTAACCGTGCCGCCCCCGGAGGCGCGGATCGGCGTGCCGACCGGAACGGCAATATCGATTCCCGGATGGGACTCGTCCACAACGCCTGGGCGGACCTGCCCGCGCGTCACGAAACCCGCGACGTCGAGTGGCCAATGCGACGGAATCGAAGCCCCGGTCTCGTAGCGATTCGTCGCTCCGGGCAACGCTGCCCGGATCGGGACCGCGCGCATGGCGGACGTCAGATCGGCATTCCGAGCGACCGAGCCGCCCTTGCCCTGCGCGGGAGGCGCTTTGACGCCGAGCATCTGGCGCAGCTCCTGATAATTCGCTTCCGCGCGATTCAACGCGGACGCGAGCTGCTGCACGCGACTGTTTTCGACGCGCAGCCGCGACACCTCACGCTCGAGTCCGGGGACACGGGCCGCGTTGCGGAAGATCGGTCCCGCGAACGCGAAGAACAAGACGACGGAGACGGCAACCGCGCCGGCACCCCACTTCCCCGTCTCGACTGCCCAGCGCGGGAAGCGGTACTGTTTGGATTCAAGATCGCCGTCGGCGTGGACGACGATCGTGACGCCGCGAGTGCCCCTCTTTCCCTTCTTCATCCTTCGAACGGCGCGCCGAGGATGACCTCGAGGAGCCGGGCGAGGTCCTCGTTCGAATAGAACGACACATGGATCTGGCCTTTGCCTTTGGCGCGCAACGTCACGCGCACGTCCGTGCCGAGGCGGCGGCGCAACGCGTCCTCGACGCGGCGCACCTCGGGCGCGACGCCGAGCCCGCGTTTCATCCGCGGCCGGCGCTCCGGCGCACGACCGCCCCGCACCCGATCCTCCACCTCCCGCACCGAGAGTCCCTGGGCGACGGCTTCGCGCGCGAGATTTGCGACAATGCGCAGATCTTCTAACCCGAGCAGTGCGCGCGCGTGCCCCACCGACAACTGCCCCTCATGCAGCATCTGTAACACGACTTCCGGCAGCTTGAGCAGGCGGAGGGCATTCGCGACGGTTGACCGGTCACGGCCGACAGCGTCCGCAACATCCTGCTGCGCGAGCTTGAACTCCGCGATCAATCGCTCGTAGCCGCGCGCTTCGTCGACAGGGGAGAGATCATCGCGTTGCAGGTTCTCGATCAGGGCCAGCGTGAGCAGCGTGCGGTCATCGGCGTCACGCTGCACCGCCGGAATGCGCTCCCAGCCGAGTTGCTGGCAGGCCCGCAGTCGTCGCTCACCGGCGATCAGCTCGTAGCCTCCATTCGCGCGCCGCACGACGACCGGCTGCAGCAGACCAGCTTGTTTGATAGAGGACACCAGCTCGTCCAGCGCGCCCGGGTCAACCGTCTTGCGGGGTTGGAACGGGTTCGGCTTGATCTCCTTGATGGGGAGTTCGACGAGGCTGCCTTCTCGCTCTGCCTCCTCGCGAGTCGGCCCAAGCAGCGCCTCGAGGCCGCGGCCGAGGCGGCGTCTTCCTGCGGCGGTTTCCGTCATGCTGGCACCTCCGGGGGGGGCAGCGGGGGCATCGGGGGCAGCTGTTCAATTGCGGGGAGGCTTGGCGAAGGCGGAGCGTCCTGCTCGACTCGCCGAATCAACTCCTGGGCGACTGCCAAGTAGCTCTTCGCGCCAACCGACTGCACGTCGTACAGGATGATCGGCTTTCCGAAGCTCGGCGCTTCTGCCAAACGCACGTTGCGGGGAATCGTGACATTGAACATGCGGCCGCCGAAATATTCTTTCGCTTCCTCGGCGACCTGCTTGCACAGATTCAGGCGTGCATCGTACATCGTCAGCAGCACGCCTTCGATCGCGAGCGTCGGATTGAAATTGCGCTGCACGAGTTTCACGGTGTTCAACAGCTGCGACAACCCTTCGAGCGCATAGTACTCGCACTGAATCGGGATGATCACGCTGTCTGCAGCCGTCAGCATGTTCAGCGTGAGGAGGCCGAGCGACGGCGGGCAGTCGATGATCACATAGCCGTACTCGTCGCGCAGATCCCCCAGGGCCTCGCGCATCCGCGTCTCGCGGGCACGTTGATTGACGAGCTCGAGCTCGGCGCCGACCAGGTCCTGCGTCGCGGGCACGACGTCGAGATAGGGGAAATGCACGTGGGGGAAGCGCGACTGCGCGAGCGACGCGCCATCGATGAGCGATTCGTAGAGCGACTTCCGGATGCGATCGCGTTCGATGCCGACGCCGCTCGTCGAGTTACCCTGTGGATCCGCGTCGACGAGCAGCGTCTTGCGCTCGGCCGTGGCGAGCGAGGCCGCGAGGTTTACGGCAGTCGTCGTTTTTCCTACGCCGCCCTTTTGGTTGGCTATCGCGATTACGCGTGACATGACAAGTAGTTGATATACAATGAGTTATGTAGTACGCAAATGGATGCGGATTCCAATATATGTTCGTTTCACGTGAAACGAAAGAGCGTACGTTTCACGTGAAACTGCAACATTCTGGGTCTAAGCGACCCTCCGCCGCCAGCGTGTCGCCTCGAGTACGAGGTTGTGGAGATCGCTGGGTGTGACACCCGGGACACGCGCGGCCTGCGCGAGGGAGCTGGGACGCACACGATCGAGCTTCTGCCGTGCCTCCGTCGCGAGTGTGCGCAGCTCGAGATAGGGCAGGTCAGGGGGCAGGATGAACGCCGCGAGCTCGGCGAGTCGCGCGGCCGCCTCGCGCTCTCGCGCCAGATAGCCGTCGTACTTGATCTCGATTTCCGCCGCCACGATCGCCTCGGCGGCAGCGTCGGTCCCAACTCCGGCCGCAGCGAACAGCGCGGCCAACGACACGCCGGGCCGCTTCGCGACCACGGCAATCCGATCACTCTCCGTGAGCGTCGTACCGCTCGCGGCGAGTGGGCCCGTCGCCTCTTCCGGAGTGATCGTCGTCTCGCGCGCGAGCCGCAGTGCTGACTCTTCCGCCTCGAGCCGTCGCTCCGCGGCGCGCAGCTCGTCGTCGGTCAACAGACCGAGTCGCTCCGCGAGGGGCAGTAGTCGACGCAGCGCATTGTCTTGGCGGAGGAGCAGGCGGAACTCGGACCGCGACGTGAACAGGCGGTAGGGCTCGTCGACCCCGCGAGTCACGAGATCGTCGACGAGCACACCGATGTACGCGTCATTACGGCCGAGGACCACTGGCTCCGCGCTGCGGATGCGACGAACGGCGTTGATGCCCGCCACCACACCTTGTCCCGCCGCTTCCTCATAACCCGTCGTCCCGTTGATCTGACCAGCGAAGAAGAGATGCTCGACGCTCTTCACCTCCAGCCACGGCGTGAGCTGTGTCGGTGGATAGTAGTCGTACTCGATCGCATACCCTGGGCGCGTCATTCGCGCGTGCTCGAGCCCTGGGACCGCGTGCAAGAACTCGAGCTGCACGGCCACGGGGAGCGATGTGGACAGCCCGTTCACGTACAGCTCGGTTGTGTCGAGCCCTTCGGGCTCGAGGAAGATCTGGTGCCGCTTTGCGGCGGGGAACTTCACGATCTTGTCCTCGACCGACGGGCAATAGCGTGGCCCGCGACCACTGATCGCGCCGCCGTACAACGCGGACTCCTTCAAGTGTCGCTGGATGATGTCCTTCACCTCTTCGCCGGCCCACGTGATCCAGCAGGACACCTGACGCGGCCGCTCGATGCGCTCGTGGAAGGAGAAGCGAAAGTCCTCGTTGTCGCCGTCCTGCCGCTCGACGTTGCTCCAATTCACGGAGCGGCCATCCACGCGCGGCGGAGTCCCGGTCTTGAAGCGTGACACTGTAAGTCCTGTATTTTCAATGATTTGTGCCATCTCTAGCGATGGCTGATCACCGGCGCGGCCCGCGGCAATTTGCGTGTCGGTGCCGAGGTGGATGCGCCCGCGCAGAAAAGTGCCGGCGGTGATGATCACGGCCCGGGCCGTGAACCGACGTCCGTCGCCCGTCTCGACTCCGCTGATCCGAGTGCCGCCCTGATCGAAGAGCAGATTTGTGACCATGCCTTGCGTGAGCTCGAGGGCAGGGAATTGCTCGAGCAACGATCGCACGGCGCGACGGTAGAGCGTGCGATCGGCCTGGGCGCGAGGAGCCCAGACTGCCGGGCCCTTGGAGCGATTCAGCATCCGGAACTGAATCGTCGCGCGATCGGCAGCGCGGCCCATGAGACCGCCGAGGGCGTCGACCTCGCGGACGACAGTACCCTTCGCGATCCCGCCGATGGCGGGATTGCAGGACATCTGCCCGATCGTGTCGAGGACGGAAGTGACCAGCAAAGTCCTGGCGCCGAGGCGCGCTGACATGGCAGCGGCCTCGGTGCCGGCGTGGCCGCCGCCTACGATGATTACGTCATAGTCGAACATGGTGAGAAACTACAGAGCGAGGACCGGCAAATGCTAGACGTCGAGACGTCGAGTGGGATCTAGCGGGAGGTTGGAGGTAGACGCGCTGCGCTCGCGGTGATCTTTCTGAGCAGACCAAAGAGAGTTTTCCCGGTTTCCGTGGCCAGTGCTTCCAACCTGCCGAACTCTGCCGGATCGATGTATTCCAGTCGTCGTGCTAAGCCCAGGGCAGTCTCCACCTCCGCTAACGAACCATGTGCCATGTCGAGAAACTTTCGATACTCGCGTGAGCCCCTGCGCGAACTCCCCTCGGCGATGTTCAACACAACACTATATGCTGCGCGACGCAGCTGATCCGCCAAACGTTCCTGCTCGTAATCGGGAAATGCTTTCGAGACACGAGCGCATTCGATCGCGAGTCTTTCGGCGTGTTGCCACGCCTTGAGTGTCTTGTAGGGTGCCATCGAATAAAGATTGAGACACAAAACAAGAAGCACGACACCGAAATCACACATGCCGTGCCTTTCCTATGCCTTCAGCTCCAGCCTCCCGCCGCTAGATGTCTCGACGTCTAGTCTTTGCAGGTCCTAGGCCGTACGCACCCAGCGTACCAACTCCTTCACCGTTGGCCGTTTCCCGGTCATGAGAATGCCCACCCTATAAATGCGCGCGGCGACCCACGTGACCGCCACGATTCCAATCGCGAGTATCACAAGTGACGCCGCCAATTCCCAGGTCGGCATGCTGCCCGCCGTCCACCGTACTGGCGTCGCGATCGGCGTCGTAAACGGCACGAGCGAGAGTGTCCTCGCAAACGTCGAGCTGGGATCGTTCGTGAGCCCGAGAATCGAGAGGTACGAAACCATCAGAAGGTAGGTAACCGGCTGCTGCGCCTGACGCGCCTCCTGCTCGTTGCTCGACATCGCACCCACTGCCGCGAACATCGCCGAGTACAGGAGAAAACCGCCAAGGAAGAACGCGATAAAGACCGCGAGGGTCGCGGCTGGAATGTGTGGCAGCACCATCGTCTGGACCGAGGCGGGGTCGGCGCCCAGCGCCCGCGCGATCGGACCCCGGAGCGAAAGCAACACGCGCGCCGAGACGCCCCAGATCACGAATTGAAAGAAGGAAACGGAACCCGCTCCCAGAATCTTGCCGAGCATGAGCTGGAATGGACGAATCGACGAGACGAGCACCTCGATGATCCGGGTCGTCTTTTCCTCCAGCACCGAGCTCATGACGTTCACCCCATACAGCAGAATCGCCATGAACAGCAGGATCGCCATGAAATAGGCCATGAAGAACGATTGCGTCGCGCTGTCGGACACGGCCTTGCCGTGCGATATCTTCTTTTGGTCCAACGCGATACGTATCTGGGCCCAGTCAACGACTCCGGGGTTCACACCCCTTTGCTCGAGGCGCGCCTTCACGACCAGTTTGCCGAGCGTCCGCTGCAACGACTCGATAGTCTGCATGCCGAGGTTGGATGCCTGATACTCGGCGCGACCCGTTTGGACCAAGTCGTCTGTGATGATCAAAAATCCGTTCAACTGTTTCGACTCGACGAGGTTACTGAGGGAATCGATCACACCCGGACCCGCGGCCGCGAGCGTCGCCCGGAACGAGCCGCTGGCGTCCAACGCTTCGATGACTTTCGGGCCCAGCTTGTCGGTCGTGCTGTCCACCACGGCGACGTTCCGGACGGCCCCGCCCATGGACTGGACGATCTGGAAGACGATGATCCCGGCGAAGAGCACGGGACCCAGGATCGCCGATACCCAGAACCACTTGGTCCGCACGCGCTCGACGAACTCGCGGCGAACGACCGCCCAGATCTTATGCATTGGCGCCGCCGTTTGCGCCGCGAGCGCCGCTCGCCGCCGCCGTGGCAGCCTCGGGACCAACGAGATCCACGAAGATTTTGTGCAGTGAGGGGCTTGCCAACTCGAAGCGGGCGAGCCGCGCTCCAGAGTTGACCAGTGCCTTGAGGATCTCCTGGGCATCGGCCCCCGTCGCGAGCTCCAGCTCCGCCTGCTGGCCGAAGTCCTGCAGCTTCGCCACGAGCTGCCGGTCCGCGAAGATCTGCCGCGCGTTCCCCTGGGTGCCATCGAACTCGACGATCACGTGCTTGCCACCATGCGTATGCTTGACCTCGGCCAGCGTGCCATCGATGAGCTTTTTGCCGCGCGCGATGATGCAGAGGCGGTCACAGAGTTTTTCCGCATGCTCCATGATGTGAGTGGAGAAGAGGACAGTCTTGCCCCGGTGCCGGTAGTCGACGACGGTGTCGCGGAGCACCTGAGAGTTCACGGGATCGAGTCCCGAGAAGGGCTCGTCAAGGATGACGAGATCGGGATCGTGCAGGATCGTAGAAATGAACTGCACCTTCTGCTGCATGCCTTTGGAAAGATCGGAGACTTTGCGCAGACGCCAGTCGGCGAGCCCGAGCCGCTCCAGCCATTCCAGTGCCTTGACGCGCGCAGCTCGACGCGACACGCCCTTCGCCTCCGCGAGGAAGACGAGCACGTCGAGGACCCGCATCCGCGGGTACAGCCCGCGCTCTTCCGGCAAATAGCCGATGCGCGCCGAATGTATCCGGCCACCCCCGACCTGATCGAACAGCCGGATCGAGCCCGCATCGGGCTCGTAGATGTCCATGATCATGCGCAGCGTGGTCGTCTTGCCGGCGCCGTTCGGGCCGAGCAAGCCATAAATGAGGCCCGAGGGCACCGTCAGGGAGAGCCCATCGACAGCGGTGTGTCCCGCGAAGCGCTTGGTGACGCGATCGACGACGACGGGTTCAGGCATGCCCAACAAGCTAGACGTCGAGACGTCTAGACGTCCAGACGTCTAGCGGCGTGGGGAAGTGGCGGAAGGGCTAGGCCGGTACGCCGAACAGCTCGCCGGCCTTTCGAACTGCGGTCACCAAAGCATCGATATCGTCGAGGTCATTGTAGATGTAGAAGGACGCGCGCGCGGTCGCGGCGACGCCGAGCCGCCGCATCAACGGCTGCGTACAGTGGTGGCCCGCCCGAATACAGACGCCGTCCTTGTCGAGGATCGTCGCGAGGTCGTGGGGATGAATGTCGCCGTAGGTAAACGGTACGACGCCGGCGCGGTGATCGGGCGGTCCGTAGACCGTGACGCCCTCGATCTGACTGAGCCGGTCGACGGCAATCCGCGCCAGCTCCTGTTCGTGCGCCGCCACGCGTTCCATTCCTAACTGTTCCAGATATGCGATGGCGGCCCCTAGGCCGACCGCCGCCTCCACATTCGGCGTCCCGCCCTCGAACTTGTGCGGGATCTTGTTCCAGCTGGAGCGGTCGTCCCAGACCCGCTCGATCATCTCGCCGCCGCCGTGGTACGGCGGCATCGCTTCGAGGAGCGCCGGCTTGGCGATCAGCGCTCCGCTCCCCATCGGCGCGAGCATCTTGTGACCGGAAAGGGCGTAGAAGTCGCAGTCGAGCACCTGCACATCAACCCGGAGATGTGGACTGGACTGCGCCCCGTCGACGACGGTCACCGCGCCCGCCGCACGGGCCAGTTTGATCAGCTGCGCGGCCGGATTGACTGTCCCGAGCGAATTCGAGACACACGGAAAGGCGACGAGTTTCGGCTTCGCCTCGAGGGCGCGTCCAAAGTCGGCTAGATCGATGCGGCCGTCCGCGGTGATCTCCACCATCCGGAGTGTGGCGCCCTTTTCCTGACACAGGATCTGCCACGGAACGATGTTCGAGTGGTGATCCATCGCCGTGACGACCACCGTATCACCGCGCCCGACATTGGTCCGGCCCCACGACGCGGCGACGAGATTGATGGATTCGGTCGTGCCGCGCGTGAAGACGACGCCCTCGCGAGCCCACGCGTTGACGAAGCGGGCGACGGCCGTGCGGGCGGCCTCGTAGGCATCGGTGGCTTCGACCGCGAGCGCGTACGCGCCGCGGTGGACGTTGGCGTTGTGGAACGTGTAGTAGTGGACGATCGCGTCGATGACCTTCCGAGGCTTCTGACTGGTCGCCGCGTTGTCCAAATACACCAGGCGTTGCCCGTTCTCCTGCCGCCCGAGAATCGGGAAGTCGGGGCGGATTCTGGCGGTGTCGAGCATCAGAAATCCTTCGCCGATTCGGTCGTCACCGGCTCGGCGCTGCCCTCTAGCGCCGCGTGCAGCGCGTGCCAGGCGAGATTCGCGCACTTTATCCGGCTTGGAAACGCGCGCACGCCCGAAAATGCCGCGAGTTTGCCCGGCGCGTTCGCCCCGCCCGCGAGCATGGTCCGAAACGCCTCGAACATCGCTTCGGCATCGCCCATCCGCTTGCCCTTGACGGCTTCCGTCATCAGCGAGGCGGATGCCTTGGAGATCGCGCACCCGGAGCCCTGGGGCATCTGAAAGCCGACGTCGCTGATCGTGTCGCCGTCGAGCTGCACGTATAGCTGAATGCGGTCGCCGCACAGCGGATTGTTCCCCTCGGCTTTGCGATTCGCCGATTCGACGCGCTTGAAATTTCGCGGATTGCGGTTGTGGTCGAGGATGACCTGCTGGTAGAGCTCGCTGAGGTCTGGTGGGGCGCTGCTCATTGCTCCGCCAGTCGACCGCGCACGATTGCGTCGAGCTGCAACCGGAGCGGCGCGACGTCCATGCGACCGAGGATTTCGGCGGCAAACCCGTATGTGAGCAGGCGGCGCGCTTCCTGTTCGCCGATGCCGCGGCTGCACAGGTAGAACAGCGCGCGCGGATCGAGCGGCCCAACCGTCGAGCCGTGCGTGCACTTCACGTCGTCGGCGTAGATCTCGAGCTGCGGCTGGCTGTCGGCGTGCGCGTCTGTCGACAGCAACAGGTTGTTGTTGGTTTGCTTCGAATCGGTCTTCTGCGCACCGGGCCGGACGATGATGCGGCCGGTGAACACGCCGCGCGATTTCTCGTCGAGCACACCGTTGAAGTATTCGTGGCTCTGGCAGTGATCGGCCGCATGATCGATCGTTGTGTGGTGATCGGCGTGTTGCTGACCCGCGAGGAGATACAGGCCATTGAGGATCAAGGTCCCGCCCGGACCGGCCATCACGGCGCCGATATCGTGGCGCGCGAGTTTTCCACCGAACGCGACGAAGTGAAGATTGAGTGTGCTGTCCCGTCCCTGGTGCGACTGGGTCGCCGCGACGTGATAGGCCCGATCGCTTTCGCGCTGCACGCGGTGGTAGTCGAGGCGGGCACCATCCCCAACCACGATCTCGGTGACCGCGTTGGTCCAGTAGGCGCTCCCGGCGAGCGACGCGTAGGTCTCGACAATCGCGGCCCGCGCCTCGCGCTCTATGACCACGAGATTGCGAGGATGAGTGACCACCTGCTTGTCGCCAGTCGTCAGGAACACCAGCTGGACCGGCTCGGCAACCGTCGCCTTGGCCGGCACGTGAACGAATGCTCCGTCGCTCACGAACGCGGTATTGAGCGCGGAGAACGGCCGGTCCTGCGTTGCGGCGTACTTGGCGAGATGCTGGCGAACGAGATCCTGCCGATGCGTGACGACGTGGGCGAGACTCTGAACGTCGTCAAAAAAAGGCGTCGAAAGAGAGCGTTGAAAAAAACCGTCAACAAAGACGAGCCGGTATCCGGCTTCGAGCACGAGAAACCGGCGGATCTCTTCGAGCGACGGAATCCGCGTCGGCGGTTTCGCCAGATCGAAGGCGCCCTCGGCGATCGGCGCGACGCTGGTGAAGCGCCACGCCTCCTGCTTCATGTTCGGAAAACCGAGATCGTGAAAGCGGGCGATGCTGCCTTCGCGCAGATCCTTCAGCCAATCTGGAGCGCGCGACGCGCCGTTCGAGGCCCAGGCCCGGTACGATCCTACGAGCTGCTCGACATGCGCCATCGTCACGACACCATGGCGGCATCACGAAGCCAGTCGTAGCCTTTTGCCTCGAGTTCGTGTGCCAATTCCGGGCCGCCGGACTTCACGATCCGGCCGTCCGCTAGGACGTGGACGACGTCGGGTGTGATGTAGTTCAGCAACCGCTGGTAGTGCGTGACGATCAAGAACGCACGACTGGGCGCGCGCAGCTTATTGACGGTCTCGGCGACGGTTTTCAGCGCGTCGATGTCGAGCCCGGAGTCCGTCTCATCGAGGATCGCCAGGCGCGGCTCGAGGACCGCAAGCTGCAGGATTTCGTTGCGCTTCTTTTCGCCGCCGGAGAACCCTTCGTTCACCGGACGGTTCATCATCGAATCGTCCCAGCCGATCGCCTTGAGCTTCTGCTCGAGAAACTGGAGGAAGTCGATCGGATCGAGCTCCGCTTCCCCCCGCTCCCTGCGCAGCGCGTTCAGGGCCGACCGCAGGAAGTAGGAATTCGTGATCCCGCGAATCTCCACCGGGTATTGGAACGCGAGGAAGACGCCGGCGCGCGCCCGCTCCTCCGGTTTCATGTCGAGTAAGTCCTTGCCCTCGTACTTCGCGGTCCCGGCGAGCACCGTGTATGCCGGGTGGCCGGCGAGCACCTGTGCCAGCGTGCTCTTGCCCGAGCCATTCGGTCCCATGATCGCGTGCACTTCGCCATCGCGAATCGCGAGATCGACACCCTTGAGGATCTCGTTGCCCGCAACGGCGACGCGAAGGCCTTGGACTTCGAGTAGCGCCTTCCCTTTCGTCACCCGACACTCCCTTCCAAGCTGATTCCAAGCAGCCGAGTGGCTTCGACCGCGAATTCCATCGGCAGCTCTTTGAAGACTTCCTTGCAGAACCCGTTCACGATCATCGACACCGCGTCCTCGGACGACAGCCCACGTTGGCGCAGGTAGAAGATCTGGTCCTCGCCGATTTTCGACGTCGACGCCTCGTGTTCCATGATCGCCGTGCTACTGCGCACGTCGATGTACGGGAAGGTGTGCGCGCCGCACTTGTCGCCGATGAGCATCGAGTCACACTGCGAGTAGTTCCGCGCGCCCTCGGCGCCCTTCATGATCTTTACCAACCCTCGATACGTGTTCTGGCCGCGGCCCGCGGAAATCCCCTTCGAGACGATCGTCGAGCGCGTGTTCTTGCCGAGGTGAATCATCTTGGTCCCGGTGTCGGCCTGCTGCTTGTGACTCGTTACCGCCACCGAGTAGAACTCGCCGATGGAGTTGTCACCCTGGAGGATGCAGCCCGGATACTTCCACGTGATCGCCGACCCCGTCTCGACCTGGGTCCAGGAAATCTTCGAGTTGCGTCCGGCACACTTGCCGCGCTTCGTGACGAAGTTGTAGATCCCGCCTTTTCCTTCATCGTCGCCCGGATACCAGTTCTGGATCGTCGAGTACTTGATCTGCGCATTGTCCAGCGCGATGAGCTCGACGACCGCCGCGTGGAGCTGATTCTCGTCGCGCATGGGCGCCGAGCAACCCTCGAGGTAGCTGACATAGCTCCCCTCGTCGGCGATGATCAGCGTCCGCTCGAACTGGCCGGTCGATGACGCGTTGATGCGGAAATAGGTCGAGAGCTCGAGCGGGCACCGCACACCCTTCGGCACGTACACGAACGAGCCGTCGGTGAACACCGCGGTGTTGAGCGCCGCGAAGAAGTTGTCGTTGTGCGGCACGACGGTGCCGAGGTACTTCTGCACGAGATCGGCATGCTCGCGGATCGCCTGTGAGATCGGCATGAAGATCACGCCGAACTTCGCGAGCTCCGCCTGGAACGTCGTGGCGACCGAAACGCTGTCGAACACGGCGTCCACCGCGACGCCGGTCAGACGCTTCTGCTCCTCGATAGGGATCCCGAGCTTCTCGAAGGTCTGGACGAGCTTCGGATCGACCTGCTCAAGCGAGTCGAGCTTGGGGCGCTGCTTGGGCGCGGCGTAGTAGCTGATCGCCTGATAGTCGATCGGGCCATACTTCACGTTGGGCCAGTGCGGCTCGCTCATCTTGAGCCAGTTGCGGTAGGCCTTCAGGCGCCACTCCAGCATCCATGCCGGCTCGCCCTTTTTGGCCGAGATCAGCCGGATGACGTCCTCGTTCAAGCCGGCCGGCACGACCTCGGATTCGATGTCTGTGACGAAGCCGTACTTGTACGGTTGCTGGACGTGAGCTTCAATACTCGTCATGCTGGCTCCGGAAGTCCTTAGCGGACATAAGCTTGGCAGTCAAATCGACTGTCCATTTGGGAATCCTAATGGTTTTGTCGGGATTGTCAACCGAACTAGTAAATGTCTCGATTCCACTCTCGAACCAGCCGTTCATAGTCGTCCGGCGTGTTCAGCTCATCGATGACCGCCGGATCGTCGACGGCGACGCTCACCACGTCCTTTTTGTGCTTGTGCACGACAGCGCGAGCCCCCTCGCGTGTCGCCTCGGGGCTCTCCAATAGCTCCGCAAACAACGCCGATCCCCAGATCACCGGATGACCGCGACGCTCCGCGAACGTTGGAACGATGAGTTTTGCCCCGGTCCGGCGATGCGTTTCGAGGATTCGCTCGACGGTCGCGACGCGCACGTGTGGCAGGTCGACCGGCCAGACAAGCACGGCGCTCGGCTGGAGCGGCTGAAGGGCGCGGAGGGCGCCTCGGAGGGAGGCTATCGGGCCGGTCTCCGGCTCCGGATTCTCCACGATGATGCAGTCATGGTCGGCCAAAACCGGTTGGATGCGCGGGGCATCCGGGCCAACCACCACGACACGAGTTTTCACCTCGAGCGCTTCCAACGCTTGCAGGATCCGCACGACGAAAGGAAGGCCGAGGAAGTCCAGGAGGGCCTTAGGGGACCCCATTCGGGCCGACCGGCCAGCCGCCAGCACGACGCCCGCCATACTCATAGGGGCTAAGAGACTACGCCGCTAAGTGGCGTTATCGCTAGAGGGTAGTTGCATGACGCGCCGAAAGGGGCAATTTTGGCGCGCCCACATGGCTGTGCGACGCATTCGCCAACTCGGCGACCCGATCCTACGGGTCCGCTGCACCCCGGTTGAAGACCCCAAGTCGCCGGCGGTGCGGCTCCTTTCGGACGACCTCCGGGATACGCTGCGCGCCGCCCGCAAGAAGTACGAGATGGGTCGCGCTCTCGCCGCGCCACAGATCGGAGCGCCGGTGCGCGTGGTCCTCGTGGAGATCGGGAAGTTCCGCGCGACGATGATCAATCCCGAGATCACCGACGTGGGTGCCGAGGATTTTCATGTCTGGGACGACTGTTTCTCGTTTCCCAGTCTGCTCGTGCGGGTCAATCGCGCCTTTCGCGCGACCCTGCGCTACACAGACATGAAGGGGAAGATCGTGATGATGGACCTCGAGGGGCCGATGGCGGAGCTGTTGCAACACGAGCTGGACCATCTCGACGGGATTCTCGCGATTGACCAGCCCAGCGGGCTGGATCCTTTCGCCTACCGGGCCGAATGGGAAAAGAATCACAAGCCGACGGAGCGCTACGGACCGCCACGCCCGCGCGAAGTCTGACCCCTAGACGTCGAGACGTCTAGGTTACATTCCAGTCATTGCAGGGGTGCCTGCGGCAGTCGCAGGCTGAGATCACACCCTTAGAACCTGATCCGGTTCGTACCGGCGAAGGGAGCTTCGTATGACCTGTCGTACCCAGATGTTCTTCGCCCGTCAGGGCACCATCACCCCCGAGATGCAGCGGGTCGCCCAGCGGGAATCGCTTCCGATCGCGACGATTCGCGACGAACTCGCGATTGGGCGGCTGATCATCCCCGCCAACGTCAACCATTTGAAGCAGCGGCTCGATCCGATGGCGATCGGCAAGGTCGCCAGCGTCAAGATCAACGCGAACATTGGCAACTCCGCCGTTGAGTCCGACATCGACGGCGAACTCGAGAAGCTGCATCACGCCGTCCACTACGGCGCCGACACGGTGATGGATCTGTCGACGGGCGGCAACATCGATGCCATCCGCGAGGCCATCATCGCGGCGTCGCCGGTTCCGATCGGCACCGTTCCGATTTATCAGGCAATCGAGGTCGCGGGCGACGTCACGAAGCTGACCCCGGACGATATCCTCGACAACATCGAGCATCAGGCGAAGCAGGGCGTCGACTACATCACCGTGCACGCCGGGGTCCTGCGCGAGCATGTCGGCCTCGCACTCGGCCGTGTAACCGGGATCGTGAGTCGCGGCGGTTCGCTGATGGCGTACTGGATGACGCAGCATGGCAAACAGAATCCGCTGTACGAGCATTACGACCGGCTGCTCGACATCGCGCGCGAGTACGACGTCACGCTGTCGCTCGGCGACGGCTTGCGTCCGGGCTCGATCGCCGATGCGACCGACAAGGCCCAGCTCGCGGAGCTGACTGTGCTGGGCGAGCTGACGGAGCGCGCGTGGAAGAAAGACGTGCAGGTGATGATCGAGGGACCGGGGCACATCCCGATGCATCAGATCGAAGTGAACGTGCGGCTCGAGAAGGAGCTGTGCCACGAGGCGCCGTTCTACACGCTGGGTCCGCTCGTCACGGACGTCGCGCCGGGATACGACCATATCACGTCGGCGATCGGCGCGGCGATGATCGGCTGGTTCGGTGCGGACATGCTCTGCTACGTCACGCGCAAAGAGCACCTCGGTCTGCCGAACGCGGAAGAAGTGCGCGAGGGCGTGATCGCGTACAAGATCGCGGCCCACGCGGCGAACATCGCGCGGCGGCGTCCCGGCGCGACGGAGCAGGACGACGCGCTGTCCCGCGCGCGCTATGCGTTCGACTGGAACGAGCAGTTCCGCCTCGCGCTCGATCCCGCGCGGGCGCGCGAGCTGCACGACGAGACGTTGCCGGCCGAGTACTTCAAGAGCGCGGAGTTCTGCGCGATGTGCGGGCCGAAGTTTTGCTCGATGCACATCACCCGGGAGATCGAGCGGTCACTGGGGTTACGGGAGCCGCTGAAGAAGGAGAAGCGGGAGGCGGTGGGGGCGGACTGACGCCCTCAGGGTCCGCGCTTCACGAAAAACTCGTACGCGGTCTTGCCCACGCCGAAGCCTTGCTGGCCGAACACGTGCGCGCGTATGACGAACGTGCCGCTCGTAGGTACTGTGAACGAGCCTGGCGATCCAAACGTTGATCCAAAGAACGCCGCGTTGCTTCCGATCAATGCTCCCCCAGGGGTGCTCGGGTCGATGACCTCGAGCACAACGGCGCTGTCGAGGGGGGACTGCGCCAGCAGCCGGACAAATGGCGTCAGCACCTCGCCCGGGGTTCCCGAAGACGTGAACTCGTCGATGTCTCCGACGGGATCAATGGTCTCACCGCGTACCGTATCACCGACGGTGTAAGCGGCCGGGTTGTTCTCGGGAGCACGATTGACGGGCACGACGTGGAATCCATACGGGCCCACGAAGCTGAAGCCGCTACACATGGGGTCAAAACAAACGGCAGATAACCCTCGGGGTTCGCCCACGACAATCTTGAACTGCCCCCCGGGAGGCACACGGAACGGCCCCGCGATCCGGTGAAATTGGGCGGGCTGTTCCGCCAATGTGTCGAACGTGACTGGATCCAACACCCCCACGCGGATGAATGGGCCAACGTATCCATCACGGCCGTCGACAACGACGCTCACGTCCTGGCCCGGCGGTCCCGTCACTGTGAACTCATCAATGTCACCCAGAACATCGATTGGTTCAGTGGTCACCGAATCACCGATTCCCAATGCGGCGCTCACATGCTCCGGCCCCGGGTCAATGGGCTGCACTGTAAAACGGTAGGGACCACGCTCACTAAACGCCCCCGTGTAGCCGGCAACCTCAACGGTGTACCAACCGGTGGCAGGCAGGTCGACACGCCCCGACTGCCGGTCCTGCAAGGCGTTTGTCGAGGTCGGAGCGAACATGACCACACCGTGATCGCTGAAGCCCGGCGGCGGGGTCACCCAAAACTGAAAAGCACCTGAGGAAGGAGTGCTGAGTCCCTGGACCATGATATTTACGTGCTGGTCGCGGACACCATAGAAGTGGAACCGATCCGCGTCACCCCAGGGCTCGATCGCTTCGCCGGAGACGGTATCACCGATTGCAAACGTATCGGACACCACCTCAGGCCCGAAACCGAAGCGATAGAACCACAAGCGGTAGGGGCCTCGCAAGATGGACCGATCGAGCGGCTGGCTGCCATCAACGCGAACGACGTAAGTGCCGGGCGCCACGCGCATGCGTCCCATTGCCGCGCGACCGGCGGCGTACGTGGTTGACGTCCCGATGATACGGCGCGTCGCGGAATCGACGAGCTGCACCGTGAGCACACCCTCCGGGGGATTGTCGAGCGCGAAGGCAAGGTTGGCACCGCTCGAATCGGTCACTCTTACAAAGAATTCGTCAACGTCGCCGGGGAGGTCGATCGCCTCGCCGCTCAGACTGTCGCCGAAGCCGAGGGTGCTCGGAATGGACTCCGGCCGCGGATCGACCCGGTACAGAAACAGCCGATACCCGCCGCGGTAGTCCGGGATGGTAAAGGGCTTCAAGCCTGTGACGCGGAGGCGGTATGTGCCTGTGAAGGGAAGCCTAAATCTACCGGTTGGTAGGCGGATAAGACTTGTGTCTGTGCCCTTGCTCTCGACGGCTGCCAACAGTCTCCCAGCCGGGTCAAGTACTTCGAGCCGTGCGGACGACTCCGGCAGCCCGTTCTGCGCCTGCAGAAACACGTCGTATTCATCGCCCACTGCGCCCGTGAACGTAAACTCGTCGACGTCGCCCGGAAACCCGATGTCTTCTCCGATGACCGTATCGCCGCCGGCAATTGTGGAAGGCACGTGCTCTGGTCGCGGGTCGATGGCGTACAGGTATAGCCGATAGGCGCCGGTGTCCGCCACTTGGCTCGGCTTCGTGGCGGTCACTCGGAGGACATACGTCCCGCCGTTTGTGACGTGGAAGCGGTTCGTTGCGTGCGCGAACAGGGCCGTGTCGCCTGGTTCGCTCGAACCGATCGCGAGCGTGGCACCGCCCTGGGGTGCCACTTCCACCTGAAAGGTGGGTGAGCTGCCCTGCACGAAGGCGTTGTAGTCCGCGCCCGCCGTCGCCTGAAACGTGAACTCATCGACATCACCGGCCCGATCGATCCGCTCGTTCGCGATCTCCCGGTCGAACGGAATCGAGGGGGCGCCATGCTCCGGCTGTGGATTCACGACGTAGGTCCAGAAGCGGTAGGGACCGCGGTAGCGGGGATAGATGTTGCCGCTGACCGAACTGGCTGTGAACTGATAATCACCCGACGACGGAAGGCGCATGCGTCCAGTCGTTAGTGAGGTCGCGGTTCCTGCGTCCGCAAAGACGTAGCCCAGAAATGTCTTCGTAGTGGGATCCACCACGTTCAGGGCGACCGATCCCGATCCCACAGGGCCCGGTGTCTCCGCGACCGCGACGATCTGCTCTCCCGCGTTCCCGTGCGCGATGAACTGATCTATATCCACGCGCGGTTCGATGGTCTCGCCAGCGACCGTGTCCCCAAATGTGAATGAAACGGGCACGTGCTCCGGCGCTTGGTTGATTTGGTAGATCCTGAAACGATAGCGACCCAGACTGTCCGGTGGGGACACGCGTACTCCCACACGATAGACCGTACGCGTTTGCGTCCCGAACGTGGCGCTCGGATTGTCATCCAAAGGCGGACCCCCGGCGCCGGCGGTGAGCACCGGACCATTGAAGAAGGGGTGTATGGAGTCTTGGACTGAAAGAAAAACGCGCCCCCGCAACGCCTCGAGGAATACTACGAAGAGCTCGCTCGAGTCCGCGCTGAACGAGTACCATTTGATCGAGCCGGTTACGACTGAATCCTGGATGACAAGACCGATCGGCACCCGCTCGCCTTCGCCGTGCGGCTCGAACGGCGAGCTCTCACAGCCGGCGAGCATTGTCGCGAGCGCTAGGGCGACCGCGAGGCGTATGGTCATCGCGTGGGGCACATAGTGGACTGATACATTGCCGGTGCTTTGCCGAGCCATGAATTTACTTGCGATCACCAAGCGATCCCGTAATCCTCCCCATGATTCGACGAGCCGCCCCATAACGAGCCGTGCTTCCAGTCGAAAAAGATTGCGTTGATGGGCCCGGACGTCCTGTCGTCGAACTCAAGTTTGTACCCCATCGCCCGCAGCTCCTGCCGAGTCCATGCGGGTGTGTCATCACGCAGTGTCAACCGACCGGGTTCGGTCTTGTGCTCGCCAAATGAGTTGCGCATCTGATAACTCGTGATGTTTGCCGCTTCGACGGCCTGCTGCACGTTCATGCCGAACTCGACGACATTCAGAAAGAATTGCAGCAGGTTCTGATCCTGGGTGTCGCCGCCCTGCACCGCAAATGCCAGGAACGGCTTGCCGCCCTTCATCGCCAGACTCGGCGTCAACGTCACGCGCGGACGCTTGCCTGGGACGATCACGTTGAACGGATTGTCGGCGCTGTCGACGACGAATTGCTGCGCGCGCTGGCTCACCCCGATGCCGGTATGACCCGCGATCATCGCCGGAATCCAGCCGCCTGACGGTGTCACCGAAACCACCCAACCCGACGTGTCCGCCGCTTCAATCGATGTCGTCCCGCGCCGGAAGGCCTCGTTGAAGGCGGCGAGCGCCGCCGCGTCATCGCCCCCTTCGGACGTCGTCACCGGCCGAGGAGACCAGCGCTGCAGGAGCGGTAAATAGGGATTGGTGCCACCCTGAAAAGGATACGGATCGCCCGGTTTGATGTCCGGATCGTTGCGGTCGGGATTGATCAGCTTGGCGCGCTCGCGCGCATACTCCTTCGACAGCAGTCCCCGGATCGGCTCCTCCGGCGGAAATGCAGGATCGCCGTAGTAGAAGTCGCGATCGGCAAATGCCAGGTTCATCGTCTGATACAACGTATGGATGTAGCGCGTGCTGTTATAGCCCATGGCCTTCAGATCGAACCCTTCGAGGATGTTGAGCGCCTGCAGCATGGCGGGCCCTTGCGACCATTGCTGCAGTTTGTAGACCTCGATGCCGCGATACGTCGTCATGAGCGGCTCTTCGATCTTGACGCGCCAGCTCGCGAGATCGGCGAGCGTGACGAGGCCACCTTCCTCCTGCACTCCGCGCACAAATTCTTGTGCGATATCGCCGCGATAGAATCGATCGTAGGCGGCCATGATCGCGTCATGCCGGTTCTTGCCGCGCCGCAGCGCCTGTTGCTCGGCTTCAACCAGCTTCCGGAGCGTCGCGGCGAGATCGGGTTGGCGGAAGATTTCACCCCCTTCGGGTGCTTCGCGCGCTTCCCCCGCATGCGGCAGCATGACCGCGCGCGAATAGCGCCACTGCTTGAGCCAGCGCTTGTTGCGCTCGATCGAATTCGCTGTCTCGTCTTCTATCGGATAGCCCTCGGCCATGCTGATCGCGGGCTCCAACACTTCGCGAAGACTCAGCTTGCCATACTCGGCGAGCATCACCATGAGTCCGCCAGGCGTGCCGGGCGTGATCGCGGCGAGTGGCCCATACTCGGGCGGGAAGCGCATCCCCTTGGAACGGTAGAAGTCGGCCGTCGCGCCAGTCGGCGCAACGCCGAGGGCGTTGATAGCGATGACTTTCCTGGTGTGGGGATTGTAGATCAGGGCCTGCGTCTCGCCGCCCCAGGAGAGCACGTCCCACATCGTGGTGACCGCGGCGAGCATCGCGCACGTGGCGTCCACCGCGTTGCCGCCCTTTTGGAACATCATGGCGCCTGCTTCGGCGCCGAGTGGCTTGCCGGTGATCGCGACCCAGTGGCGGCCGTGCAAGGCCGGCTTCTGAGTGCGCTGCGCCACAAGCGTGGTCGGAAGAACGAGGAGAGCGAGCAGCAGGCAGCGACGGACGGCCATCGGTGCTCCAAGAGAGGATCGGCTGGAAGGTACCGAAGTCGGACCGCCCGCTCAATCCAGCCGTCGTTCGGCGGAGCGCGCGTGACCCTCGAGCCCTTCGACCCTCCCGAACCACGCGGCGTCTTCGACGAGTGGACGCGCGGCCGCGGAGTCGTCGATGCGCAGCCACGTGCGTACTCGCAGAAACGTGTAAACCGATAGGCCGCCCTTCGACCGCGCAGTGCCCGCGGTCGGAAGCACGTGATTGGGACCGGCACCGTAGTCCCCCAGCACCTCTGCCGATCCGCTGCCGATGAACAGCGCGCCGTAATTTCCAAGTAGCGGCGCGACGGCGGCCGAGTCCTGGAGGCAGAGCTCCAGGTGCTCGGGCGCAAGCGCATCGCATGCCGAGATGCCTTCCTCTACACTCGCGACCACCACAACACCGCCATTCGCGAGCGCCGCCCGAGCGACCTCGGCGCTGGGCAAGTTGCCAAGCTGGCGAGCGAGCTCCTTGTCGACGCAATCGGGCTGTGCAGGATCGAGCGTGACGAGCACGGGCAGCGCGTCGGGGTCGTGCTCCGCCTGCGCGAGCAGATCAGCCGCAATCACTGCAGGAGAGGCGGTGGAGTCGGCGAAAACAACCAGCTCCGACGGGCCCGCGAGCATATCGATTGCAACGCGCCCCGCGACGAGCTGTTTCGCCGCCGTGACGTAGCGATTTCCGGGTCCCGCAATCACGTCACAAGGAGGAACCGGGCCCGCGCCGAACGCGAGCGCCGCAATTGCCTGCGCGCCGCCCGCCGCGAGGAGACCGTCGGCGCCGGCGATGGCCGCGGCGGCGAGCGTCATCGGTCCCGGCTTGGGGCTCGTGACCCAGATCTCCTTCACGCCCGCCGCCCGCGCCGTCACCGCCGTCATCAGCACCGACGAGGGCAGTGGATAGCGCCCGCCGGGCGCGTAACAGCCAGCGCGCTCCAGCGGTGCGATCCAATGACCCGCCGCTCCACCAGGCACCGTGACGGTCACCGCATTCAACGCGCGCTTCTGCGCCTCGGCGAATGTCAGGATTCGCGCAGCGACGCGCTCGAGTCGCGTGCGGTCGCCGGCGGCCAAGCCATCGAGCGCCCGCGCAAGCTCGGCTCGATCCAAAAACAACGGTCCTCCGGCGGGCACGTCGCCGTGCCGCTCGGCGTGCTCCCGTAGCGCGCTCTCGCCGCGCGCGCGCACTGCGTCGACGATCGGCGCGGCGACCGCCAAGGCCTCGGCCGGCACACCGGCCGTGCGACGACGCACGAGTTCGGCAACGGAACGACGGTTCAGCACGCGGAGGTCTTTCTGACCATCGGCCGCCGATTCACGGCCCCGTGACGACGGGCCAACTCCGCACGAACGTCGGCCAGCGTTCCGCCGCCGCGCGCCAACGCGACGAGTGCCATGTACAACACGTCGGCCGTCTCCCGCACCACATCTCCGGTCGACTCAGCCCGCGCGAGCTCGTCCGCTTCTTCGCGAAGCTTCGCCGCAAGCAGCGCTCGATCGGTCAGCAGCCGCGTGGTTCCGGAGCCCGTGACGGGCCGGGCCGCCCGGTCCGCGAGCGTCCGTTCGAGATCGAACAGATCGAACTCCGACGGCCAGCACGAGCGGCGATTCAGGTGACAGAACCCGGCGCCCACCTGGCGCACGGTGAAACGCAGCGCATCGCGATCGCAGTCGAGGTCCACGCGCACGAGGGTCTGCGCGTTTCCCGAAGTCGCGCCTTTTTCCCAAATCGCCTGGCGCGAGCGCGACCAGTAGATCCCGCGCCGCTCAGCCACCGCGCGCGCGAGCGACTCCCGCGAACTCCAGACGAGACCGAGTGTGCGGCTCGCGTCGTCGCACACCACGGTCGGCCACACGTCGCCTGGCAACGGCTTCGTGAGCGGCGCGGCGACCGCGTCGCCAAGCGATAGCGTGCCGGTGTAGAGCGCCATGCCGACCTGGGCATCGGCGCCAATGCGATCGAGCTCGGCCACTTCGCCCGCAGTGGTGATACCACCCGCGGCCGTCACGCGGGCGCCTGCCGCGGCGCGCACTACTGACTCCACGGCGGCACCGTCGTAGCCCAGCATTTCCCCCTCGTTCTCCACCTGAGTGAAGAGGAACCCACCGACAACGGGCGCAAGCTCGCCGACGCGCTCGAGCACCGGGACACCGGTCGTCCGGCGCCAACCGTCCACTACGATCTCGCCGCGTTTGGCATCCACGGCTGCGACAACGCGCTCCCGCGGCAAGGCGCCGCAGAACTCCGGCGTCGCTGCTGTGCCGATCACGATCTGGACGGCGCCGTCGTCGAGCCAGCGGCGCGCGCTGTCGAGATCGCGGATGCCTCCGCCCACGCGACACGGCGCGCGGCGGACGAGATCCCGGATCACGTCGGCGTTCGAGCCCCGGCCAAGTGCGGCGTCCAAATCGACGACGGCCACCTCACCCGCGATTGCGAACTCCTCCAACCGCTCGACGGGATCGCCGCCGTCGAGGACGAATTCCTTGCCGCGCCGCAACTGCACCGCGCGTCCGCCCATGATGTCGATGCTCGGTACGATCATCGCCGCACCCGAATTCCCCGGACGGCGAGGTCCGCTTTGATGCCGTCCACCGTCTCGTCGCGGTCGTGAAAGACCGATGCCGCGAGCACCGCGTCCACGCCGGCTGCAAAGGCCGCGGCGACGTGTTCCCGCGTTCCAACGCCGCCCGAGGCGATGACGGGGACCCGAACCGCTTCCAACGCAGCGCGCAGCAGCCGGATGTCGTGTCCCGCCCGCGTTCCATCGCGATCCCAGCTCGTAAGCAGGATCTCGCCCGCGCCCAGATGCTCGCCCTCGCGAGCCCACATCACCGCGTCGGGTCGGGCGACCTCGCGCCCGCCGATGACCAGCACCTCCCAGCAATCCGCGGCGCGGCGCGCATCGATCGCGAGGACGACGCACTGGCGGCCGAACGCGTCGGCGAGCTCGGTCAAGAGCTCAGGGCGGCGCACCGCAGCCGTGTTGACGCTCACTTTGTCTGCGCCGGCGGAAAGGAGACAACGCGCGTCATCCACGCTGCGGACGCCTCCGCCCACAGTCAGCGGAATGCGGAGCGCCGCCCGCACGCGCCGCACCGTCTCGACCTGCGTGCCACGGCCGCTGGCGGACGCCGCGACGTCGAGGATTACGATCTCGTCGGCACCTTGGGCTTCATACCGCGCCGCCTGCTCGGCGGGGTCGCCGGCGTCGCGCAGGTCCTGGAAGCGGATGCCTTTCACCACGCGGCCATCCTTCACATCGAGGCACGGGATGATACGACGCCGCAGGCCCGACGACCCGTTCGCTGCCGGCAAGGGTCGCGCCGTTCGACCCGTAAGCCAGCGCTCGAGCAGATCCGCGCCATACGCACCCGATAGCTCGGGGTGAAACTGGCAAGCGAGCGTATGCCCGCGTTCAAGCGCGGCGAGGAATGGCACGCCGTGCGTGGTCCAGGCGGTGGTCCATCCCGGCGGACTTTCACGCAGCGCGTAGGAGTTCGCGAACGCCGCGACCCCGGGAGTCAGCAAACGCGCTTCTGGTTCGGGCGTCACGCTGTTCCAGCCGAGATGCGGGATCCGCACATGGGGTGGCAACCGGCGACAGGTTCCCGCCACAACGCCGAGTCCCGCCACCCCGGGCGCCTCCTCACTCGCCTCGCATAACATCTGCATGCCGAGACAAATGCCGAGGATCGGTGTGCCGCGTGATCCGTGATCGCGAATGGCGGTTTCAAGACCGCGAGATCGGAGCGCCGCCATGCCAGTGCCAAACGCGCCGACACCAGGCAAAACGATGCGTGCCGCGTCGCGCACGGTTGCAGGATCGGCGGAGATGATCACGCCAGCGTTGAGGCGTCGAAAGGCGCCGGCAATCGACGCGAGATTGGCGACGCCCGAATCCACGATCACGACGTCACTCATGACTGGCAGCTCCGAGCGTGCCTTTGGTTGACGGCACGTCTTCGAATCCCGACACCCCCACCGCCTGACGCAGCGCCAGAGCGGTGGCCTTGAACGCCGCTTCGGCACGATGATGATCGTTTTCGCCCTTTAGTACATCGACATGCAGCGTCATGCGCCCCGCCGTCGCCAGCGAACGCAGGAAATGCCCGACATTCTCACACGCGAGGCCACCGATTGCCTGGCGTTGCAGGCTGAGCGCGACGTCTGAAAACGGCCGGCCGGAAAGATCGACGACCCCCCGTGCTAACGCCTCATCGAGCGGGGCGAGCGCCCAGCCGAAACGGTTGACCCCGCGCCGCTCCCCCAGGGCGCGGTCGAGTGCCTCTCCCACAGCGAGCGCACAATCCTCGGCGGTGTGGTGATCGTCGACCTGCAGGTCCCCCTCGCACGTGAGCTTCAGGTCAAACCGCGCGTGGCGACCCAGCGTGTCGAGGAGATGATCGAGGAAACCGATCCCCGTCTTTATCGTCGTCTTCCCGGTGCCATCGACATCGAGCGAGAGGTGAATCGATGTCTCGCGGGTGGTGCGCGTGACCGTGCCAGTGCGGGGATTCATGACAGCAACTCCTCCAGATCGGCCAGTTGATCGAGCACGCGAGCGGCGCCCGCGTCGGCGAGAGCAGCGGCGGTTGCAGCGAGGTCATCGCCGGGCGCCACGACGCCGAGCGGCAGCACGTCGGCGCCGGCGGCGGCCCGGATGTCATCGGGGGCATTGCCCACCATCCACGCCCGTCGAGCTCGCAGGCGCGTGAGTGCGAGGCGAACCGGCGCGGGGTCCGGTTTGCGCGCGGCGTCTTCCATGCAGACGACAGCGCGGAACAGGTCCGCGACACCCTCGCGCTCGAGGAACCAGCGCGCCTCCTCGCGCGGCCGCCCCGTGACGACGGCGAGCGGCAGCCGCTTCGCGAGTCGTTCGAGCAGCGCGCGTGGCACGATCAGGCGCTCGCGTTCGCGCAACCCGGGCGATCCGGCCGCGCCGAGGTACAGCGCCTGGAAGCGTGTGGTGACGCTCGCGAGCTCGGCCTGGACGCCGCGCGCCGCGATCAGGCGCTGCGTCACGATCCAATCGTTCGCCGCGTCGCCCGCGCGCAACGCATCCTCGATGTCTTCCATTGTTACGTTCACGCCGTAGGTCTCGGCGGTTGCAATCATGGCCGCGCGCTGCGACTCGCGCACGTCGGCGAGCACGCCGTCGAGATCGAAGACGAGCGCCTCAGGCGCGAGCACCGTGTCGAGGGCGCTCGTGAGGCGCTCGAAGGCGGTCGGTTCACCGGGCAGCGTGATACGCAGCGCCGTGACGATGCCGGGCCGGTCGGGAAACTCGCGGACCAGCACTCGGAGCGCGGCGAGGCCGGCGGCACAGAACCTCGCGCGTCGGCCGCACTCGACGAAGACGAAGTTTGCCTGCGACGCGCGAGGAGAGAGTCCGAGCGACGCCAGCTGCCGGGTGAGTGCCGCGCGCTCCTCACGCACCCGCGCTACGTGCGCCGCGAGCGGCCCCGCACCGCGCTCGAGCTGTCGCATCGCCAGCGCCAGCGATGGGGCGGCGACGGGATAAGGGCCGCCCGCCGCGCGCAGCACGGCGACGACGTCCGCATTGCCAACCGCGTAGCCGACCCGGCACCCCGCGAGCCCCCACGCCTTCGAGAGCGTGCGGAGCACGAGGACGTTGGGGATGTCGAGCACGGCAGCGGTGAGATCGTAATTCGCATACTCGACGTAGGCATGATCGAGCAGGACGAGAGCGCCGGGCGCCGCGGCGGCGAGCCGGCGCACGTCCGCCAGCGTGGCCACGCCACCCGTCGGATTGTTGGGCGACACGATCGCGACGACCGCGGTGCGGGCGTCGATGCGCTCCGAAAACGCGCCGGTGGGAAACGCGTCACTCGGCCACGGCACGCGCACCAGTTCGCCCCCGGCGAGCGCCGCGTAGCGATCGAGCATTTCGAAACTCGGGTCGGGAAGCAGCAGGGTGCGGCCGGGCGTGAGGAATGCGCGGCAGGCACGATCGATCGCTTCATCCGCTCCGGCGGTGACGATCACGCGCTCGGGCGCGACGCTCCAGTGCGCGGCGAGGCGGCCAGTCAGCTCGGCAACGTCGGGGTAACGACGAAGCACCTCTGGATCGGCCTGCGCCAACTCGGCCAGCACGGCCGGCGACGGCAGGAGGCCCTCGTTCCGGTCCAGTCGCAGCATGCCGGCGCCGCTGCGGACCGGCTGGTCATACGCAGACGCGGGATTGATCCACGAACGTGGCCCGCTCCTTTCCCCGGTCCTCGTCGCGGTCGTCATGGCACGATCTGCGACAGAGCGGAGACGACGACGTCAGTGCCGCCGGCCGCTTTCACCGCGGGAATCACCTGTGGCAAGAGCTCACGCGGCACGGCGGCCTTTACTGCGTATCCGGTGTCGCCAAACAGTCGGGATACTGTCGCTTGGCGCATGGACGGCAGCACGGCCACCACGGCGTCGAGACACGCCCCCGACGCGTTCACTTCGAGCATGACGCGCCGACGAGCCTCGAGCACGGAGTTGATCAGCAACACTAGATCGTCGATGTAGCGGCGGCGTGTCGGATCATCGAGTGCCGCGCGGTGCGCATACAGCCGCGTGGATGAGGGCATCAACACGTCGACAATCGCGAGTCCGTTAGCGTCGAGGGTCGCACCGGTGGCGGTGTTGTCGACGATCACGTCGGCGTCTTCGGGAGGAAAGACTTCTGTCGCGCCGTAAGAGCGGACGAACTCGGCGCACACCTTCTTTGCGTCGATCCAGCGGCGCGCCATCCGCTCGTATTCCGACGCGACGACGAGACGCCGCGCGGGCAGTCGCCCGCCTTCGAGCAGCGCGACGGGAGCAGCAGCCACGAGTTGCACGGGGTCGAGGCCCGTGTCGAGCAGCTCGACGACGTCGGCTTCCAGCTCCGCCACCCAGTCGGCGCCGGCGAAGCCCACATCGCGGCTGCCGAGCGCAAGCATTTCGACGATGTTCTGGGGTTTCAGGAGCTTCGCCTCGGCCCCGGGCAGTCCCACGTCGGGCCGATAGCCCCGGGCGCTGGGACGCACGCGGATGCCGGCATCGGCGAGAAGGGTCAGCACGCCCTGCTCCATCCGGCCCTTGGGCAGGCCGAGGCGAAACGGGACGGCGCGGCGGACGATTGTGGACATCGATCGGCTCCATGTTGGCCGAACCGGAGTCCCCCAGAGTCCCGCGACGCCGCCCCAAAAAGCACGACGCCGGCCCTGGGGGGACCGGCGTCGGTGATGATCAAGACTCTACACGCCTCCGGCTATCCCCCGTGTTCCGAGTGACCGTGGTGATGCCGGTGCGAAGAAGTACGCTTCATTGACCGTGATATAGCGCAGTGGCGAAACTGTGTCAATGCGCATCGGCCTCATACCTCGGACGCGCTGGGGGCTGATCCGGATGATCGCGCTCGCCGGGATTCTGCCACTCCTCTTCCTCATCATCTGGCTGTTCACCGTCCGCATGCCGGGCCCGGCATTCTCGGGGCCGCTGCCGCCGCTCACGCCCAATCAGATGCTCATCCGCGCGGGGCTGGAACGCCACGTCCGAGTGCTCGCGCACGATATCGGCGTGCGCAGCGATGCGACGTATTCCAACGTCCTCCGGACATCAGCTTACATCGAACGCCGCCTGCAGGATCTCGGGTATACAGTCGACACGCAGGAGTTCTTCGCCCTGGGTCGCTCCTATCGCAATATAGAAGCGACGCTGCCCGGGGCGCCCGGGCATGCGCATGAAGTCGTCGTGCTCGGTGCCCACTACGACACCGCCGAAGAAGCGCCTGGCGCCGACGACAACGCGAGCGGCGTGGCGGGCGTGCTCGAGCTGGCTCGAGTGTTCGCCCACGAGCGCCTGGCTCGCACTGTGCGATTTGTCTTTTTTTCAAATGAGGAGCCGCCGTCGTTCCCGACGGCCGACATGGGGAGCCGGCATTACGCCACCGCTGCGCGGGCGCGCAACGACCAGATCGTCGCGATGCTGTCGATCGAGTCGATTGGCTACTACGACACTGAGAAGGGCAGCCAGCGATATCCCTTCCCGCTCAACTACGCGTACCCGGATGTCGGCGACTTTATCGGATTCGTGTCGAATCTCAAGTCGCGCGCGCTGCTGCATCGCGCGATCGCGGCGTTTCGCGCGCACGCTACTCTGCCGACGCAGGGCGCAGCGGCGCCCGCATGGGTGCCGGGCGTCTGGTGGTCGGATCATTGGTCGTTCTGGCGGGAAGGCTATCGGGCGATCATGATCACCGATACCGCGCCGTATCGGAATCCGTTCTACCACACTCCGCAGGACACGCCCGACAAGCTCGACTACGACCGCATGGCGCGGGTGGTGCACGGATTGTCGTACGTCGTGCGCGCGCTGGCAAATTGAGGAACGCCTAGCGGTCCAGTCGCGCAAACGCGCGCACCGGAAAGCTCCCCATCCCTTTTACCCGTGGCGGCACCGCGAAGAAGCGAAAACCGCTCTCGGGCAAAGCGCCGAGATTCGTCATGTGCTCGACGATCGCCACGCCCCCCCCCAACAGGATCGTGTGGGCGGGTCGGTTCCCGTCCTTGTCGTCATCGATGTTGAGCGAATCGATCCCCACAAGCGCCGCCCGCGCCTTCACCAGGTACTCAGCAGCGTCGCGGGTCAGGAACGGATGTTGGCCGCTGGAATAGGTGTCGGTGCGCCAGTGCGCGTCCCACGCCGTGTGCACGAGGACAGCCTTTCCTTTTAGATCGAGCGTGCTGAAGCGCGCAGCGTCTATGGCTCGACCCGCCGCATCCTTCACCCGCACCACGATGCCGGGCAGGTCGGCTACCGCGTCGAGCGCATATCCCGCGACGTCGCGGCCGTCCGGGTATCGATGAAACGGCGCATCGATGTACGTGCCGGTGTTGGCGAGGAGGTCGATCTTGCCGATCTGGAAAGTGGTTCCCGCGGCGTAGCGCGCCGTTGATGCGTCGCGGGACAGCCAATCGCTGATCGCCGGGGCGGGAAGGCCGCGATACGTCACCATCCCGTGCTCGATCTCGTGACTGAGATCGATTAGCTGGGCCATATCCGTGCGAGCGCCTTAAGCAGCTGTCCCTCCGGGGTCGAACCTTCGGGAGCTTCGGAAAGCACAGTCACCAGACGCCGTCGCAGGAGCGGATCCCGCGCCGCCTGAGCCGCGAACTGCACCGTCAGAGGAATGAACCAAGCTGCCTGCCGCGCCCCGGACCCGGCGCGGGCCACTGCGGCATACTGCTCGAAGAGCGCCAGCAGGAAAGCGCCCTTGGATGGGAAATGTCGATAGATTGCACCCTTGGTGAAGCCGGCAGCGAGCGCGACTTCGTCGAGGGTTGCGATTTCGAAGCCACGTTCGGCGAACAGCTCCAACCCGGCCGCCACGAGCAGAGCGCGAGTCTCGGCCTTACGTCGCTGGTGAATGATTCCCACGAGTATCTAGGATACCTGTCGGCACCTTTGACGCAAGACTCTGGATACCTTCCGGTATCCAAGATACCGCTTGGTCCCTTGACTGAGCTAAGCGTCAGTCTAGGTTTGCGATTCGCCGCCCGCTTGCACCACAGTTACGCGCTCAGGAGAAGCAATGCCGTACATCATCGCCGAGCCGTGCATAAATGTTAAGGACCGATCCTGCGTCGACGTGTGTCCGGTGGACTGCATCTACGAAGGCCCGGACATGCTGTACATCCACCCCGACGAATGCATCGACTGCGGCGCGTGCGAACCGGAGTGCCCCGTGACGGCGATCTTCCCCGAGGAAGACACCCCGCCGCAATGGAAGGACTACATCGCGAAGAATCGCGACATCTTCCAAAGCGAAAACCCGCCCGGCAAACCGCAGCGCAAAGGCTCCTAACTCAGAGTTGAGCCAGGAAGGCGTTCAAGGCGTCGTTCACCGCCTGCGGTTGTTCCAGCGGCGACAGGTGACCCGATCCAGGGATGACCGTGAACTGTGCGCCAGGAATAGCGCGAGCCATTTCCTCCATCCCTTCGGCCGGCGCAATCTGATCGTCGTCGCCCGCAACCACCAGAATCGGAATCCGAATCTGTCCAAGTACGGGCGTCGAATCGGGGCGGTCTCGGAGTGCGCGCAGCGAGACGACCATTCCATTCACCGGCTGCCTCTCGATCATCGTCGTCACCTCGCGCACGACCGCCGGTTGACGTTCTCGCGTGACCCGTGCGAGGACCTTCGGCACGAGCTCCGCAGCGATCGCCCCCGGGCCCTCGCGTTCGGCTTTTGCGGCCATGGTGTCGCGTGAGCGTTTTGCCTCCGGGGTGTCCGCGGTCGCTTTCGTGTGGCAGAGAACCGCTGCGCGCACACGCGTCGGGAACGCGCGGAGCAACTCGAACACGATGTAACCTCCCATCGATTGACCGCACACCACTACCTGGTCGACCTGCAAATCATCGAGGATACCGACAAGCCGAGTTGCCTGATCGGCGATCGAGTACGGACCCGCTGCAGCGGGAATATTCACCAGTCCCGCGCCCCACAGGTCGGGAACGATGCGTTCCCATTGCGACAGCGCGGCGATTTGGTGTCGCCACATCGCACTGTCGAACGGGAAACCATGAATGAAGAGTACCGGGAGATCGATCATGGCCAGGCAAAGGTATGCCAGAATACGACTCGTTGAACCTTCACGTCGGCACGTTGCAAAAAGCCGAAGGCCTTTGCCCCATAGGTCGGATCGAGACGCACGGCGTACTCTGCCGCGAGCGCGCGGGCCCGCTCGCCCTCCCGCGTGGGATGGCCATAACCCTTCCCCATTGCATCGACCACCCGGACGCGAATCGCCGATCGCGGAACGTTGAACTCAATCCCGGTCTGACGGATGAGCGCGGCAGTTTTGCGCGCGAGGCGCAGCGTGCGCCACCGATTGGCGACGAACCATGGCGCGACGCGCACCGCGATTACCTCCGTGGACCAACCGAGCCACGCGATGGCGAGCGCGATGCCGGCCGCTGTGCCGCCGGTGCCCAGCGGTACAACAATGACGTCGGGAGCTGGAGCAAGTTGTGTCTCCAATTCGAGCGCGGCGAGCACGTGTCCGATCACCGCACGCGGGTCCGCGCCGCCACCAGGAATCCAGTGCGGTGTTCCCGAGCCGAGCCGCTGCGCCGCGCGCCAGGCGCGGAGCGCCGCCCACGGCAGCCCGATCAGGCTGCGCGCGCGAATCACGACAGTCGCCGCCTCGGCTGTGGCGCGGGCGATCCGACCGCTCGCCTCCGTCTCCGGCTGAGGAAACAGCGCGACCGCCGTGTGATGCCCGCGAGCCCGAGCGCACCGGGCGGTCGTGAGACAGTGACTCGACCCCGTTGCGCCCACCGTGACGAACACCGATTGCGGCGGCACACCGGCGAAGAGGAACTCGAGGCCGCGCACTTTGTTTCCGCCGGCGCGATCTTCCCGCTTGAGCCACAACGTGCCGAGACCCAGCGCCCGCGCGAGCGACGGCTGCTCCTCGAGCGGTGTCGGCCACGCGCCGAGACTGCACGGCGCGAAGGCGGCGCGTATCTTTGTGGCCAACACTGCGGAGCGATCCATGCGAGTTGCCACCGATTACATACGTCACGCGGCGCGAGCCGCCCGCAAGTGCGCGGGCGATCCGCTCGGCGGAGCCCCTGAGGCTCCAGACCCCGACTTTTACAAGACGTTGGCTAAGGCGCTGGAAGAAATCGCCGCCGGGCTGGAGGCGCTAGGGAAGGAGGAGTGAGCGCTCCGCTCTACATCGACACGGCTCCCGAGCTGGCGGCGTTCGTCGCCGCCGCCCGACGCGAACGACAGGTCGGCGTCGATACGGAAGCCGCCAGCTTCCATCGTTACCACGATCGTATCTACCTCCTCCAGATCTCGAGCCCAACCCAGACGGCGCTTATCGACCCCGTCGCCATTGCCGCCCCGGAGTTGGCGCCCGTCGGCGCGTTGCTGGCGGATCCGCAGCTCGAAAAGACCTTCCACGACGCCGACTATGATTTGCGCGTGCTCGACCGCGACTACGGCTTTCATGCGGTTCACCTGTTCGACACCCGTATCGCGGCACAGCTCACCGGCGAGCCCGGAATCGGACTGGCGGCGCTGCTCGAGAAGTACCTGGGCGTGAAGCTCCAGAAAGAGCACCAAAAGGCGGACTGGTCGATCCGACCCCTGACTCCTCCGATGCTCGCGTATGCCGCCGCCGACACCCGGTTTCTGCTCGCGCTACGGGATGCGCTCGAGCAACGCCTGACCGCGTTAGGCCGTCTTCCGTGGGCATTGGAGGAATTCAAGCAGCTCGAGTCGTTGCGGTGGACGGGGCCCGGGATCGGTGGAGAGGGAGAAGAAGAAGCGTACTTGAGGCTCAAAGGGGCGAAGGGACTGTCGCCACGGAGCCTGGCGGCGCTACGACTGCTGCATCGCTGGCGCGATACTGTCGCTGAACGGGACGACAAAGCTCGCTTCCGCATCATCGGCAACGACGCCTTACTGGCGGTGAGCCGCGCGCTGCCGGCGACGCGCGCCGAGCTCACCCAGATCAAGGACCTGCCCGGTTCACTCGCGCGGCGTCACGGCGACGCACTGCTCGATGCCGTGCTGCGCGCGAAGGCACTCCGCGAAAACGAGCTGCCGCGCGTCGAGCGCCGCCCCCGCATGCCCAAGGACCCCGGCTTCGACGTGCGACTCGAGCGCGCTAAGGCCGTGCGTAACCGCATCGCCGCGGAGCTGGGGATCGATCCTGGCGTATTGAGCGGCCGGACGACGTTGGAGGCAGTGGTGCGGGCGCGTCCCGGAAACCGGGCGGCGCTCGATCAGATCGGTGAGATACGGCGCTGGCAGATCGACGTGCTGGGCGACGCGCTGCTCGAAGCCGTCCGCTAAAACCCCATCATCGCGCGGATCTTCGGATCGATGCGATCCGGAGTCCAGTACGGCTCCCAGACGATGTCGATATCGACGTCCTTCACGCCCTCGATCGCGCGGACGACTTTGTAGATGTCGTTCGTGATCATCGGCCCGGCGGGACAACCGGGCGACGTCAAGGTCATGTTGATGCGGACCTGCCCGTCGTCGACCTCCACGTCATAGACCAGGCCGAGATCGATGATGTTCATGTCGAGCTCGGGGTCTTTCACTTGACGCAAGGCCTGGCGAACCGCATCCGCGTTGAGGACTGCTGTGGTCACTGCACGTGTCTCCTACTTGCGAACCTAGCGACCCGGGATACCGCGCACCAGACAGTGCCGCCGGCTCGCGATCCAGGCGTAGATCCGGCGGGCGAGTGGCGGGACGCCGGGGATCCGAAACAATGGGGCGAGCCAGCGCTTCCCAGGGAACATCCGGAGCAGCTCGGGCAGCGCGTCCGCACCCGCGTAGACTCTGCCGTCCGGAAGGATCAGGTGCATCGCGGCGGCAAGCGCCGGCAACGCGATCCCGAACTGCGCGACGGCAGGTCCGTCCTGAAACGGTACGAACCGCAGCACGTGTTCCCGATCCCACCGGCGGAGCAGTTTCACGGCCTGCTGGCACATGCCGCAATCGCCGTCATAGATCAGCGTCGGATCCGTGGGATCAGTGACCGCCATCGACGGCGCGTGCGGCGGCGTCGGCCACGCGACCGCGTACCTCTTTGAGCTTCGTGAACGACCGGCGCACCTTGGGATCGAACGCGCGATTCGTCAGGAGTAGGACAAAAAGATCCCGGTCGGGATCGATCCACAGCGACGTGCCGGTCCAGCCAGTGTGCCCGTAGCTGTGTGGACCGAACAGCGTCCCCGCGCTCGAAGTCTCCTCACCCGTCGGCAGCGCTTCCCATCCCAACGTGCGCGCGCTGGCGCCGCGACGGGCCGGGACGGCGATCGCCGTGAACTGCTGGACTGTTTCCTTCCTAAGAAGCCGTGGCCGATCGGAAAGCACTCCATCATTCAACATGAATTGCGCAAAGCGGGCGACTCCCTGCGCCGTCGCGAACACACCGGCGTTGCCGGAAACACCGCCGAGCATCCACGCGCTGGGGTCGTTGACGACACCGGCGATGGGATGGCCGTGCCAGAGGTTCGTGGGCGCAATTCGCTTTTCCAAACGCTTGGGCGGGCGGAACAACAGCTGTTGGTTGAGGCCGAGCGGCGCGTAGATCGCGTGGGTGACAAACGCGTCGAGTGTCTGACCGGTCACGCGACGCACGATCTCTCCGAGCAAGATGGCATTGAGGTCGGAGTACACCATGCGCGTTCCCGGCGGCGCAACCGGCACGGCCGTGAGCACCATCATCAACGCCGCCACGCTGTCTCGCGCCTCGCGCAGCGGCAGCGTGGCGCGCAGCCCCGAGGTGTGCGTCAAGAGGTGCCGCACGGTGATGCCAGCGGTGCCGGGACTGTTGAACTCGGGGACATAGCGAACGACCGGCGAGTCGAGGACGACTTTTCCTTGCTCGACGAGCAACATCAGCGCCGGCGTCGTGGCCACCACCTTTGTCAATGACGCGAGATCCCACAGCGTGCTGTCGATGCTGACCGGGGCGCTCGTCGCCCGCCAAGTCAACCGGCCGTAGCCTTTCGCGAACAAGATCGTGTCGCGGCGTCCGATCACCAGCGCGGCGCCCGGAAACACGCCCTCTCGGATCGCGCTACGCACCGCGCTGTCAAATACCGTCGAGTCAATCGATGCGTGCGCCGGAACAGCGGTTTGCAGCAGCACCACCGGCAGGAGAGCTACGACCAAATGCCTGGGATCCGCCGGCTACAGGTGGGACACCGCCCGTCGGCAGCGATGCGCTGCTGTTTGATGACGTATCCGTATCGTTCGATCAGCAGGTCACCGCAATCGGGGCAGTACGTGTGCTCCCAGCGGCCCACGCGGCCCGGCAGATTCCCCGCGTATACGAACCGCAAGCCCGCCCGCGCGCCGATCTCACACGCCTGCAGCAGCGTCGCCGCGGAGGTGTTGGCGGGGTCGGTCATCTTGTAGTCCTTATGGAACGCCGTGACATGCCAGGGGATCTCCGGCGAGACCGACGCGATCAACTCGGCGGCCTTCGTGAGCTGCGCCTCGTCGTCGTTGAAGCCCGGCACGATCAACGTCACGATCTCGAGCCAGAATCCCCGCTCGTGGACCATCCGAATGGCGTCCACCACGTGCTGCAGGACGCCGCCCAGCTCGCGATAGCGCTTATCGTCCATCGCCTTGAGGTCGATCTTGTAGCAATCGGTCCACGGTCTGATGTAATCGAGGACTTCGGACGTCGCGTTGCCATTGGATATGAAAGCGGTCTTCAGACCAGCCGGCCGCGCCGCCTTGAAGACGTCGACCGCCCACTCCGCCGTAATCAAGGGCTCGTTGTATGAGGAACCCACCATGCGCGCGCCCTGTTGCTGCGCCAGGGCGATCAGCGCGTCCGGCGTGACGTCGGTGGGCATGACCCCCGCGGTCTGGTCGCGCAACGCTTGCGACGTCAGCCAATTCTGGCAGTAGCCGCAATGGAAATCGCAGCCCAGCATCCCGAAGGTCAGGGTGTCGCTGCCGGGAAGGCAGTGGAAGAACGGTTTCTTCTCGGTCGGGTCGCACTGGAGCGCCGCCACGTACCCCGCCGGCGTGTATAGCGTCCCTTCCTTATTGAAGCGCACCTTACAGATGCCGCGCCTGTCCGGCTTCACGAGACAGCGATGGCCGCACGCGAAGCACCGGACCGCCCCGCCCTCCAGCTTTTCGATCAGCTCGGCTTCCCGCACCCGCGTGTCCAGGGCCTGCGCCAATGAAGCGGGAGGCGGAGCGTGATTCAGGAATGAGGTAATCTGGCGGGGGCTCAGCGCAGGCTCCCCGGCGTCAGCTGGTACAGAAACAGCACCGTGCGGACATCACGGTCCGACAGATCGCGAACCTTGGCGGTCGGGAACATGATGTCCGTCGAGTCTTTGGAATGATCGAGACCCAGCAGATGGCCGACTTCGTGCGTGGCGACGACCTGGATGTCTTGCGGCTCCATCGGCCGCCCCTTGGGATCGAACGTCGCGAGGGTGATCACCGCCCCCTGGATGCGCCCGTCGTCGTCCCAGGTGACGTCGGTCTGGCCGGTGCGCTCGATTTCGAACTGGATGCGCCACTTCACGGTGACTTCCGCATTCGAGGAGTCGGCAATGAAGTCGAACCGGACGGGGACGCCGGCATTGGTCCACTGTCCGAACGCCTGCTTGATGGCGTCGACGAACGCCGGTTGATAATTCGCGGCATGAGTCGGGGCGAACCACACCCGAATGGGATTGGTCTGGCGATTGTCCCACCGCCGCAGCATCGAGTCGCCGCTCGCCTCCAGCATCTCGGCGATGTACGTGGTCGAGCCGCTCGACCGGATGCGGCGCCGCGTTTCCGACCGGGCCATGAGCTCGAGATAGGACGGCTCGCGACCGTTCGGTCCGGCGGGGACCGCGGTGCCCTGGGACGTGGTCGTGGGCGTCGTGGCTTCCGGCGGGGGCGGGTTCTGTGGCGGGGGAATGGGCGGCGGCTCGGCGATGCGCAGCGGCGCATTTGCCCCTGGTTCCACGGGGCGGGGCGCAGGTCGGAATATGTCCCAGAAAATGAACAGGACGATCAACACCGCGGCGGCGGCGATCATTCCCGTGAGCCGGCGTTCCATGCGCGCAATATGCGAAGATTCGATGGCGCGACGCTAGCTTTGCACTTCGCACGTCTCTATGATTGTGGCCCGCATGTGCTTGGACCATAGGTGATCGCGTTACCCGCGAGGCAGCTCGTCCGCTGGCGCGGCTGGGTCATTGGCGCGTGGGCGGTGCTCGCGCTGCTGTTCGTGCCCAAAGCCGCCCACGTGCAACGCGTGCTTGCCGTGCGCGGCATGAACGTCGAGCAAACCGAATCCGCGCGCGCATCCCAGCTCATCCGCCAGGCGTTTCCCAATCCCATCGCGGAATACGTCGCGATCGTCGTGCACGGCCCGGTGCGGTATACCAATCCCCGCTTCGTCGCCGTGCTCGATTCGATCTCCGCCGCGCTCGCCCGGCAAGCGTACATCAGCCAAGTGATTTCGGTCCGCACCATCGGCGAATCCACGTTCGTCAGCCCAGACCGCCAGACCACGTTTCTCATTGCCGCCCTGACATCGGCGAGCACCACCGACGTCAGCCGGACCGTCGTCCCGGAGCTGCGCGAGACGGTGAGCAGCACCCTGGGGCGACTGCCTCACGCCGACGGCTTCGATGTGAAGGTTACGGGCAATCCCGCGCTCGACTACGACGTCCGCATCATCAGCGCGGAGGACACTCGCCGCGCCGAAGAGCAGGCGCTGCCGTTGACGCTCGCCGTGCTGGTGCTCGCCTTCGGCGCGCTCGTCGCCGCGACGCTTCCGATCATCGTCGGCGTGCTCGCGATCACGATCGCGCTCGGCATCGTCGCCGTCGCCGCGCAATTCCAGACGATGTCGGTCTTTGTGCTCAATATCACGACGATGGTGGGACTGGGCGTCGGCATCGACTACTCGCTGCTCATCGTCACGCGCTTCCGGGAGGAGCTGAACCGCGGCCTGGCACCCGGCGACGCCGCGGTGCGCACGATTCAGACGGCGGGCTCGGCCGTGGTGACCTCGGGCCTGACCGTCGTGGTCGGATTCGCGGCGCTGATCCTGACGCCGCTCACCGAGACGCGCTCGGTCGGAGTCGGCGGATTGATCGTCGTCGCGGTGGCGGTCCTGCTCGCGACGACGTTTTTGCCGGCGGCACTCGCGATCCTGGGCCGCGATATCGACCGGCCCAGATGGCTCGCCCGGATGCTCGCCTGGATTCACACGCCGCAAGGCTGGGAGCGGTGGGCGCGCGGGCTCGGGCACCACCCCTGGCGCGCCATTCTCGGCGGCGGCCTGGTGGCGGCCCTCCTGACGTTCCCGCTGACGCAAATCAAGATCGGACTTCCCGTCCGCAACTGGTTTCCACCGGACGCGGAATCGGGACAGGGGCTCGCCGCGCTCCGCGAGATGGGCGCGAGCGGCGTCATTCAGCCGTTGCGCGTCGTCGTGCAGCTGCCACCGCATGAATCGGCGCTCTCCGGTCGCCGCTTGTCGGGGCTCAAGGCGTTGAGCGACTCGATCGCGAAGGATCCACGCGTGCGCGAGGTTCGGGGCGTGGCCACACTACGGCCGGGCCTCTCGACACTGCAACTCGCGATGTTTTACAGCGACGCGGAGGGCATCCGAGAGCGCTCCCCCGAGTTCTTCAACGCCTACCTCAGCGGCGACCGGCGCACGACGCTCATCGACGTGATCGCGGTCGACTCCGTGTCTCTGACCGGCATGATGGACCTCGCGCGACATGTGCGCCGCACGATCGCACGCAGTACCCGCCTTCGCGGCGCCGAAATAGTGGTCGGAGGTTTCGCGGCCTCGAGCCTGGATCTGCAGGAGAACCTGCTCGCCCGCTTTCCCGGAATCGTCGCGATGATCCTCGGCGTCACGGCGATCATGCTCCTCATCGCGTTCCGCTCCGTGCTCGTGCCGCTCAAGGCGGTGGTGCTCAACTGTGTTTCGGTGAGCGCCGCGTTCGGCGTCACCGTCCTCGTGTTTCAGCACGGCTATGGCGCCAGCCTGTTCGGTCTCGATGGGCCGACGGAAGCCATCTTCGTCGTGGTGCCGGTTCTGGTGTTCGCGACGGTCTTCGGGTTGTCGATGGACTACGAGGTGTTCCTGCTGACGCGCGTCAAGGAGGTCTTCGACAAGACGGGGCGGAACGATCACGCGACGATGGAAGGTCTCTCCAGCACCGCGGGAACCATCACGTTCGCCGCGCTGATCATGATCATCGTGTTCGGCAACTTCGCGTTCACGCGCGTGCTCGCGGTGCAGTTCATCGGGTTCGGGCTCGCCCTGGCGGTGTTCCTGGACGCGACCTTGATCCGCATGGTCCTGGTGCCGGCGATCATGCACATCGCGGGAAGGTGGAATTGGTGGCCGGGCGTGCGGGCGCCGCGGCGGGCGGACGTCGAAGAGGCTACCTAGAGTCCAGCAGCCGAAGCTTGTCTCCCCACACATCCCAATGCCACGCGGGCACACGGACCCCGGTATCAGGATTCTTGAGCGGTTTGTACTGGAGCCAGCGCGCGTGAAATCCCAGCTCCCGGCCCAGCGCGAGCAGTCGTTCCTTATCTGAGCTCACGAGGTGAACCATCGGCTCATTGTCGATCTTGTGGCGGTGAAGCCAAACGCCGCCGCTGAGGGCGAATCGCATCCCCTCGCGGCGGCGTTCGAACTCCCGATAGGGCGGCTCTAGGTGCAGGTGATGCGACCCTCGACCGTCGCCGGCGCGATGGGCGTCGCGTTTCCTTGAAACAAGGTGCACTGACGCGTGGTCTGCGCGTGCACCGCCTGCGCCGACCAACCGCCCGGCGTCGCCTCAGCCACGGTCAGCGTCACACCGGTCGATGCGCGGAAATTATTGAGCGCCGCCAGGCTCGTCGTATAGAAGGCGCTGTCGTAGAAAAACCCCTCTTCCGCCGTCGCCAGGTTCTTTAGGTCCGACTTCATCTGGGCGACGTACGCCTTCTGCTTCGTGTTGGCGAGCTTCGGGATCGCAATCGACGCGAGCAACCCGATGATCACCACCACGATGAGCAACTCGATCAAAGTAAAACCGCGTGCCTTCACAGCATTACCCTCCGGGCGCCAAAGGGCGTCGACCCGGCAAGCCCCGAGTCGACGCCCCTATTGTGGGCCCTCCCCCCCGTTCCTGCAAGAGGCGTGCTTAACCCTTAGCATCAATCCAATTCTTTCCGGCACCGACACTTACGACGAGCGGCACGCGTAAGCTGGCCACGCCTTCCATCTCGCGTTTTACAAGGGCTGCGGCAACTGCCCGCTCGGCTTCCGGGATTTCAAAGACGAGCTCGTCGTGCACCTGGAGCAGCATCTTGGCGCGCACATCCGCCTGGTCCAGGGCCGCGTGGATCCGGATCATGGCGATCTTGATCAGGTCGGCGGCAGAACCCTGCAGGGGCGAATTGGTTGCGGTCCGCTCGCCGAATGCGCGGATGCTGAAGTTCCTGTCCCGAAGTTCGGGGATGTAGCGGCGACGTCCGAACAATGTCTCGACGAAGCCGCGCTGGCGCGCTTCATCGATGGTCCGATCCAGCCAGGCGCGGACGCCGGCGAAGCGCTCGAAGTATTGCTTGATGAAGGCCTTGGCCTCGTCGAGCGTGATCCCCAACTGGCGCGACAACGCCAGCGCGCCCTGACCGTAAATCGTGGCGAAGTTGATCGTCTTCGCGCGGGCGCGCATCTCGCCGGTGACGCGTTCTTCGGGGACGCCAAAAATGACAGCGGCGGTCTGCCGGTGGATATCGCCGCCACGCTGGAACGCCGCCACAAACGCTGGGTCTTCCGACAAGTGCGCGAGCAGCCGCAGCTCGACCTGCGAATAATCGGCGGTGAGCAGCAGGTGACCGGGCGGTGCGACGAACGCCCGCCGGATCTCGCCGCCGCGCGGCGTGCGCACGGGAATGTTTTGAAGGTTGGGATTGGATGAGGACAGCCGTCCGGTGGCGGCCCCGGTTTGATTGAAGCTCGTGTGCACACGGCCGGTTTGCGCGTTGATGTATCCCGGCAGGGCATCCACGTACGTCGACTGCAGCTTGGACAGCTCGCGGTACTCGATCAACAGCCGTGGGACTTCGTGGCCCATCGCGGCGAGCTGCTCGAGCACCTCGACGTCCGTCGAGGCGCCGGTCTTCGTGCGTTTTTGCACGGGGAGCTTCAACCGCTCGAACAACACCGTCCGGAGCTGCGGCGTCGAGCCGATGTTGAACTCGCCTCCCGCCGCCTTGTAGATGTCCAACTCGAGGTTCTTCAGCTCCTTGTTGAACCCCCGCGACATCTCGCCCAGCAGCACGCGATCGACGAGGATCCCCGTCGCCTCCATGTCCACGAGCACGGGAATGAGCGGAATCTCGATCTCATCGAGGAGGCGCTTGAGATGGTGTGCCTCGATATCGCCCGAAAATGCCGCTTCGAGTCGCAACACCATCTCGGCCTGAGCGGCCGACACGCGCGCGGCCTCCGCGGGCGGGACCTGGGCAAACGTGCGCTCTGGTGCCCCGCCCTTCCCTTTTCCGAGGAGCTGCGCCGTGATCGGGAGCTCGACGGAGAGATGCTCGCGCGCCAGATCGTGAATGGCATGCGAGCGATTGCCGGGATCCAGGACGAAGCTCGCCACCATCGAGTCGTAGGCGACGCCCGCGAGCGACAGCCCAGCGCGCGCGAGCGCGACCCAGGCCGCCTTGATGTCGTGTCCCGCTTTGCGCACGGTGGGGTCGGCGAGCAGCGCGCGGAGCGGCGCGAGGGCCTCGCCGGCGAGCGACGGCAAGTTGCGCGGCGGCGTGGCGTCGAATTCTCCGTCGCGCGCCACATGCCCGAAGGGGAGATACCAGGAGCGGCCGGACGCGACCGCGAACGAAATTCCGACGAGGCCCGGCTCGGCCTGCAGCGCGACCAGCTGCGCATCGCGCAGCTCCTGAATCATCGGCGCCAGGGCCGCTGACTCGTCGACGATCGTCGGATCCGCCAACAGTGGCGCTCGCCCCGCCGGGGGCGGGGGCGGGCTGGCAGCCGCGCCCGGTTCTGCCGCCGCGGCGGGGCCGGGGGCGGGGGCGGCGCCGACGGATCCGAGGTCTCCGAGTTTCGGGATCAGCGTGCGGAATTCGAGCTCGGTAAAGAGCCTCGCCAGCGTGTCGGTGTCGGGCGCGCGCACGCGCAGCTGCTCGAGGTCGAGCTCGACGGGCACATCGCGCCGCAGTGTGACGAGCTGGCGCGAAAGACGCGCGTTGTCCGCCTGTTGCAGTAACGCTTCGCGCGGGCGCTTGCCGGGAATGTCCGGCGCCTTGGTCAGAATCGTGTCGAGATCGCCGTACGTTTCGAGGAGCTGCACCGCGGTCTTGTCGCCGATGCCCTTCACGCCGGGGATGTTGTCCGAGGTGTCGCCGACCAGGGCGAGGTAATCCACGACCCGCTCCGGCGGGACACCCAGGCGCTCGCTCGCATTCGACTGATCGACCCACTGCTCCTCGACTGCCGCCTGGCCGCCGCGGCCCGGATTGAGCAGGGCAATACCGGGAGCGATCAACTGATAGAAATCCTTGTCGCCCGAGACGATGACGGCCTGGAGGCCACGTGTTGCCGCCCGATCGGCCAGGGTGGCAACCACGTCGTCGGCCTCATAGCCGGTGAGCGCGATGACCGGAATATGGAAAGCGTCGAGGATTTGGCAGACGCGCTCGAGCGAGCGGTCGAAGTCCTGCTGTAGCTCCTCGCCCAGCTTCTCGCGCGTCGCCTTGTATTCGGGGTACTGCTCCTGCCGGAACGAAACGCCGCGATCGTGCACCCAGCCGATGTATTCGGGATGGTAGTTGTCGTAGAGCCGCAACAGGAAATTCGTAATGCCCCACACCGCCGACGTGTTCTCGCCGCTTTTGGTGGTGAGCGGCCGGGCAATCATCGCAAAGAACGCGCGGTAAATGAGCGCGTAGCCGTCCACCAGGAAGACGTTCGTCTTGCCGGCGGAAGTGGCGGGGATCGGCGGCGCTGGGCGCGGCGGCATGGCGGGAAAAGTAAACCCCGGGGCCATGCCCCGGGGTTCATGACAACGGTCTGGTGAAGAGGGGGGCGCGCGCTAGACGCGCACGACGTTGGTGGCGTGGAGCCCCTTGTCTCCCTGCTTCACTTCGAACTCCACCACCTGACCTTCGGCGAGGGTCTTGAAGCCATCCATCTGAATCGCCGAGAAATGCACGAACACGTCTTCGCCGCCTTCCTGCTCAATGAAGCCGTACCCCTTGGCATCATTGAACCACTTCACCTTTCCCTTGATCACGATCCGCCTCCTGCAGAGTCTTTGTTACCCCAACCCAACGTGGACGCTAGAAAAGACCCGCCGCTCCGAAAGCTGTCAAGCGGGTTTTCTACGGTCCGTACAGAGCCCGATACAACTCGCGATTCCGCAAGAGGCTGCGGACATAACCGCGCGTTTCGGGATACGGAATCAACTCGATAAAGCGATCGGGATCGCCTGCCCCGGCGCGCTCGAGCCAGCGGCGTACCGGAATTGGTCCGGCGTTGTAGGCCGCGACCGCCGCATCCACACGCCCGAAGCGCCTGAGCAGCTCGGCGAGGTGCGCCGCACCAAGATGGAGGTTGAGATCAGGCACGGTGATCCAGTCGGGATAGAACGTGACATCCAACCCGCGCGCCATGAGCGAGGCCGTGCTCGGCAGCAGCTGGGCCAGCCCACGCGCCCCGGCCGGCGAGAGCGCCTCGACATCGAAGACGCTCTCCTGCCGGACGAGTGCCGCGAGCAGCAGGGCGTCCACACCGAATTCCTGTGCCTCCGCTTCGACCGCGCTGCGATTCGGCCAGGGAAAAATCGCGCGCAGCACACGTACATCCCCCGGCGCAAGGAGCGCGGCCTGCCAACCCAGCCGGACGGCAGCCGATCCGAAGCCCCGCACGCCCAGTCCCTCGCTCCACGCGAGCAGACCCTCGAGATCAGCGGGTGGGTGAGCGAGCACGACGCGGACCTCGGCCTGCGCTTCGGTGTCGAGTCCGGCCAGGAGCAGCGTGTCGATGCGCGCCAACCCCGCGAGCACCGCCGGCGGCGGCGTGGTCGCCTGAGCCACAGGCGCGAACGCCAGGGGCGGCAGGCCCGCCTCGCGGCGCGCACGCATGCCGTAATAGCCGAGCGAATCCTCACGCGCGAGCGCGACCCAGACGGCGCGCGCCTGCGACGTATCGCCTCGAGCCTCGGCCATCTTGCCGAGCCAGAAGCGCGCCGCGGTACGTTGCGGCCCGGACGCGTCAATCTCCGATTGATACAATGCCGCGGCGCTGTCGGGTCGCCCCGTACTCTCGGCGCGGGCCGCCAACCGGAAACGCGCCAGCGAGGCGCGCGCATCACCGGGATACCGGCTGATCAACTCTCCATACCAGCGACTGGCCTGCGGCCAATCGTCACGACCGTCCTGCATGTCGCCCAGGATGTAGAGCGCGCCCGGCGCGGCTGAATCGGCCGGGTAGCGCAGCGCGAATCCCGACAGCGCGGCGACCGCGGTGGAGTCGCCGAGGCGTACGAGCACACGGGCGCGGCGGTAGGTCGCGAGCGGGCGACTCGTCGAGTCCCGGGCTGCCGCGGCATACGCGCGTACCGCGTCGCGCAGGCGACCCGAAGCCACGAGCAGCTCGCCATACAGAAGAAGCGTTGTCGCACTCGAGTCGCCAGACCGGAGCGCGTGTTCCACGTGGATCCGGGCGTCGCGCGTCGTGCTGCGCCGATTCAGCGCGCGTGCCAGGGCGACGTGCTGCTCGGGGGTGCGCGGGGGCAGCGGGCGGAGGGCCAAGCTCACACCAGCAGCGGCATCATCACTCAGCGGGTCGCGCGCCAGCAGCGCGTAGAGGAGCGTTCGCGCGCGTGTGGAATCCCCCGTTGCCAGGGCAAGGCGCGCCGCCTCCAGACCACCTCCCTTCCCTGTCGTCGCGTACGCGTCGAGCGCGCGCGTGGTATCGCCTGCGAGCAGCAGCGAGCGTGCGCGCGCCCGCGGCGCTTCCCGCGCCGCCGGCGGCGGCAGGTCGGCGAGCAGCTGGGCCGTGACAGCCGTATCGCGTGTGACCCGCGCCTGCCGTACCCGCAGCCAGGTATCGATGCTCGCGAGCGTGCCGCCCGACCGCGCGCGCGCGAATGCGGCCGCGGCGCTGTCAGCCTGGCCCGCCGCCTCGAACGCAGTGCCGGCGCGCACCGCGAGCAGCGGGACCCGCGCCGCGGGCGCTCGCGCTCGCGCCATTTGAAAATGGGTAGCGGCAGACGCGTACTGGTCGGTGCTGAACTCCGCCTGCGCCAGCACAGCGAGGGCCTCACCACCGAGATAGTCGAGCAGCCAAGGTTGGCCGACCAGCAGTTGCCTCGCGTGCTCGTAGCGGCGCGCGTGAACTTCGGCTTTGGCGCCTTCGACGATCAGGAATGCGTTGGGATTGGGGTCGCGCCGCGCGGCGGCCAGCAGGGTCTCCGCCGCGTGCCAGGGACGGCCCGACAGGCGCAGCGAATCGGCCCGATAGGTGGCGGTGTGGTCGGCGGCGGGCGGGACCGCGGCCTGGCCCCAGCTCTTCGGCGCCAGCACCACGGTCCCCGTCAGCGCCGCGATCCAGCGGGCGCCGTGAGCGTTCACTTGGCCGCTTGCCTCACGCGCGCCAGGACCCGCTGATAATCGGCCCGTGACCCGGGGGTCAGACGATACTGGTTGAACCCGGTCTGATCCTGGAAGTACACGACGAGCCGCGGCGCCGCGTACGTCCAACGCAGCAGCCGCGTTCCGTTCCGATCGATGCCGCTCGAGAGGTCGGTCATCTCATCCGGTTCGCCAAGAGTGATGAAGACTTCGCCGCGCTCGGTCAGCCATCCGGGCTGGCCCTCGTCCGGGAAGCGAATGTTCGCCTGCTGCACGCGCCGAAAATAATCGTCGACCGCCTCGTTTTCCGGCGTCAGCGGTACGGGGTCCGTCGCCTTCCAGAACTCCCGCCACACATCGGGGCGACGGTCGGGCGGCGAGCGCCGCAGTGAGTCCACCCAATCCTGGCGGTCGAAGTACCGGAGCAGACTCATCATCTCATCGAAATTCGTGATGACCCAGTGGCTGGAGAAGCTCACCAAAAAACGGGTGCGCGCCGTGTCCCCCATCACCCCCGGCACCAGGATCTGCAGCTCGGCCTGACCCACGGGCAGGCTGGAGGGCACGACGACGACTGTGGCCGACGCGACGCCGGTGTCACCGCGGAGGCGCACCGAGTCGCGCCACAGCTCGTGATTGGCCGCGTCTACCACGCGCGCCAGCAGCGTCGTGGGCGGCGCGCCATAGCGCTCGACATAAAAGCGCATCGAATCGGGACCGTATGGCAACGTGGCGCGTGGGTTCGCGACCAGCTGTGGAAAGTCGCCGCGCCGTGACCGACCCTCGGCCGTGTAGACGGCGATGGGTTTCGCCGTCGCAGGCTTCGCGAAGCGTGGCGCGGTATCGGCCCGTTCGGCGCGCGCGAAGGCGGGGCCGTTGCGATCCCGCACCATCGCCATCACGTAATACGCGCCTGGCGGCACCATGACGAACTGCTGGAAGATGACGCTCTCGTCGCTGCGAACCGTCTCCTGGAAGCTGCGAACACGCACTTGCTCGTCGCTGCCGATCTGCCGCACCGCCGAGCGACTGGTGCTATCGGTCCGGAACGACGCCTCCACACGATACTCGGCGACGAACTCGGCGCCGCGACGTTGAAACGTCAGCGTCTGATTAGTGAGCGAAACCGAAAACAGCGCGAGTGTGGACTCGGGCGAGGGTCCGGCGAGGTAGCGCACGGATGCGATGAACGGCAAACCGCCGCCGCCCACGAGCGCGCCCATCGACCGGTACACGGACGACGCGTCGAACAGTCGCGGCAGTGTCGGTCCCAGCTGCGGCGCCGCAGCCGGCGTTCCCGCGCGCGGCAACGGTCCGCAGCCGCCGGACAGAACGGCGACCGCCAGCAGTCCACCCTCCGCTGCCAGTCTCACGCTCACGCGTCGCATCACTTGCAGAGCCTCAAATCAGGACGTTAGTTTCGCGCACAACCCCATGGCTCTCGAAAACCTGGCCGGCAGGGCAATCGCCGGCTACCGTCTCCTTGAGCGCGTCGGCGAAGGAGGGACGGCGGAGGTGTATCGCGCCGAACATCCCGAGCGCGGCGCGTGTGCGTTCAAGGTATTGCGCGAGCGTCTGAGGGGCGACCCCACCGTGGTCAAACGCTTCCTGCGGGAAGCGGGATATGGATCCCGCGTCGTGCATCCCGGTGTGGTCCGCACCTACGACTTCGGGGAATCCGACGGGCTCTATTATCTCGCGCTCGAGTGGGCCACCGGCGAGCCGCTTGCGGAGTTCTTACACCGCGAGGGCCCGCTGGCTCCAGCGGACGCGATCCCGCTCGTGCGGCAGCTCGCCGACGCGCTGGCCGCCGCACATGCAGCCGGCATCATTCATCGCGATCTGAAGCCCGAGAACATCATGTTCGATGCGGGCACGCACACCGTGAAGCTGCTCGATTTCGGCATCGCGCGTGACGCCGAGCTGCCGCCCGAAGAGCGGCTGACGCGCACCGGGTTCTTCGTCGGGACACTGCAATACGTCGCACCTGAGGCGCTGTCGGGTGAGCTCGTCGACGGTCGCGCCGACATCTACAGTCTCGCGAAGATCACGTACTACATGCTGACCGGACGTCATCCGCACGATGGTCGCAGCCCGCGCGAGCTGTTCCAACAGCTCCTGAGCGGGAAGCCGACGCCACTCGCGGAGGCCAGCGATCGGAAATTCCCACCCGCCCTCGAGGCGGCCGTCATGAAAGGCCTGGCCCGGCAGCCGGGCGATCGCCAGCCGACGGTGACGGCGTTCGCTGACGACCTGGAAGCGGCGCTCGCGGGAACGAAAGGCGGCGCCAAGCCGCGCGGCCTGCTCGGGGCCTTGAAAAACATCGTCGGCAAGCGCAACAGTGAATAGTAGTAGCGATTACTACTACCTACGCAATATGCTCAAGGACATTCTCCTCGCTCGCTCCGTCCAGCGCGGCGATTTCGTCCTCGCCTCGGGCCGCCGCTCCTCCTTCTATATCGACGCCCGCCTCACCACAATGTCCGGTGAGGGCCTGGCCGTCGTGGGCGGGCTGGGTCTCGATCGCCTCGCGGCTCGCGGCTGGAGTCCGCGGGCCGTGGGTGGTTTGACGCTTGGCGCCGACCCGATCGCGTATGCCCTCGCGCTGACCGCCCGGCGCCGCGGCCAGCTGCTCGACGCATTTACCGTGCGGAAGCAACCGAAAGACCACGGCACCGGACGGCGCATCGAGGGCTGCTTTGCGTCCGGCTACCCCGTCGTCATCGTCGAAGATGTGCTCACCACCGGGCGCTCGGCTCACGAGGCGATCAGTGCCGTGCAGAGCGAGGGGGGCCACGTGCTCGGTGTGTTGGCGGTCGTGGATCGTGAGGAAGGGGGCCGGGAGGCGATCGAGCGCGCGGGATATCTCGTCGAGCCATTTCTCAGCGCGTCGGATCTTGGGTTGGGACTTCCCAAGTGATTGACCCCGCCCGCCGCCTGTCGTTCGCCGCCCGTGCGCGCGGCTGGCACGACGATGCGACCGCGCTCGAACAGCGCTTCAAGGACCTCGAGACCTTCGAGCGCAGTCACCGCCGCCGCTGGGCCATCGCCGCGGCGCTGTTCGTCCTCGGCGTCCTCGGCAAGTTGGGCGGGGTGACCGACACGCGCCTCGGCACGATCGTGCTGGTCGCCGGCGGCGCGGCCGTGATCAACGCGATCGTCGGATTGATCAACGAGCGCGGCTGGTATCGCTGGTGGTTCATCTATATGCTGCCGCTCCTCGACGTCCTGCTCGTCAATGTGCTCGTCGTCTGGTTTGGGCATGGCGGCGTCGTCGCCGCCCTGTTCATCGCCGTGCTGCCGTACGCCTTCGACCAGGGCCAGGCTGTCGGGGACTTCCTCGTGCTCGTCGCATCGCTCGCCTATTTGCTCGCGAGCTGGGCGCACGGCCGTCTGTATCCCGACGACACGGGTCTCGATACAGTGGCATACCTCGAGACGGGCGTCTTCATCATCGTGGCGATGGCGCTCAAGCGGATTCCCGCGACACTCATCCAGCGCATTCGCCACGCGCGCAGCGTGATGGGCGAGGCGGAGCAGGGCTACCTCGCCGTTCGTGCCGCCGCCGCCGAGGCCGACGAACTCGGCTTCCTGGAAAAGAGCTTCAACCGCATGCTCGAGGAGATCGGCGCCACGATCTCCTCGGTGCAGCGCGAGGCCGACGAAGTCGCTGCCTTCGCCGAAGAGCTGGCGGCCGCGGCGCAGGAGCTCCATGCGACCACAGAGTCCCTCACACAGACGTCACAACGACTCGCCGGCGACCTCGGCCATCAGCGGGGCCTGGCCGACGGCGCGCGCGGCGAAAGCGCCAAGGCGGCCGACCAGGCTGAGTCACTCCGCGTGCGTGCCGAGCTGATGCAGGTCGATTCATCACGTCTCGTCGGCACGGCGGAGCGGGGGCGTGAGCGCGTCGCGCGCGCGAGTGCAAAGCTCCGCGCCGTCGGCGAGGAGGTACGCGCGACGGCGTCCACGGTCGCTGGATTGTCGGGGATGTCGGAGCGGATCGGCGTGTTCGCGCAAACCATCGCGCGCATCGCGCGACAGACGCACCTCCTCGCGCTCAACGCGGCGATCGAAGCCGCACGCGCCGAGGAACATGGAGAAGGTTTCGCGGTCGTGGCAGACGAGGTGCGCACGCTCGCGGCCGAGGCAGGGAAGTCGGCGCGCGAAGTCGCCGAGCTGGTAAGCGATCTGCGGACCGGCATCGAGGCTGCGGGGCGCGCGATGCAGTCGGGCGAAGCCAAGGTGCGCGACATCGGGGCGGTCGCGGCTGAAGCGGACGGCGCCCTTCAGGAGCTGCATCAGGGCGTGCAGTTGATGGGCGAGCTGGTGAATGCGACCGCCGAGGTGTCGCGCAGCCAGGCGCACCGGCTCGCCGAGCTTGCACAGTCGTTACAGCAAGTCGCCAGTATCTCGACAGCTTCATCGGATAGTGCCAACAACACCGCAGCCGCCACCGAAGCGCAGATCACTTCCATGGGCGAGCTGACCGCAACATCGCAGCAGCTCGCCCAGCTGGCCGAGCGGCTCCGTGGGGGTATGGCGCGATTCTCGGTGCTCCGACGGGATCAAACGACGCCAGAGCATCAGATCCGACCGGCTGCCGACTGAAGCCTCACCCCGCCCGGGAGACCGCTACGGCGCTCGGGCCTTGGTCCCACGACCCCGCGTTGAAGGGGTGAAACGCACGCAGGGCCTCCCGGTACGGGATGATCAACAGATCGATGTAGCGCGCTAGCGCCACATCAAATGGAAATCGGCGGCGAAATTCACCAGCCGTGACACCCAGAACCGTGCGCAGGTGCCGGCCGAAGCTTTGCGGCGACGAATAGTCCATGCGGTATGCCACGTCCGAGACCGACAGACCCGGGTTTTGAAACAGGAATGACGCGTGGAGCAGGCGCATCCCGGCGAGATAACTCTTGGGCGACGGAATGCCGGCGCGATGAAATCGGGACATCAGCGTGCTGGGCCGGACGCGGAGATGCCGCGCGAGGCCGCGCACCGTGCTGAGCGCCGGCGCCAGGCGTGCGACCGCTTCGAAGAACAGCCGCGTTTCCTCCGGCGGAGACGGATCGCCGAGAGCCGGGATCAGCCGTGCGAGTATGCGCCCGGCGACCGGCGAGGCGGGATGTCCGACGATGTCGCGCAGCCGGCGCCAGCCATCGGGCTCGGTGCAATCCACCGCGCTGCGCACGCCCGTGGCGCCGAGCCGCAGCAGTGTTTCGGTGGCCTCGCGATCGTGCCGCGACACGAGCGCGACAGCCGGGATGGCGGGGAATTCGCGCACGAACCGCGCGACGCCAGGCAGCGCCTCCCCGTGGCAGCGGTGCACCGAGATGACCATGGCATCGACCCGGCGGCGCCGCGCGACGTAGAGCGCCTCGCGCAGCGAATCGGCGTGCAGCGTATCGAAGCAGCCGTCGCCCGCCGCGTCGATCCGGGGCCGTTCCGGGGGAGGGAGAACCGTGCAGACGGTCACCATGCGCGATCACGGTAACCGCCGTCTTTCAACTATTAGTCACCGCCGCGCTGGCGCACGTCATACCGTCTGCGGTGATTTTTCGCACAGCGCAGTGCAAAAAAGTCGCGGTTGCGGATCAAGTGTGGGTAGCTCATTCTCGTGCTCAATGACCTCAAAGCGCTGGCTGATCGGGCTGTCATCGCTCGTCCTGATGTTGACGATCGCCGGCGCCGTGAGCTTCGTGCATTACGTCCGCGCCCATGCGCCCCAGCCGACGCTGGTTGCCGTTGCGCCGTTCGACATCTTCGTCCCCGGCCTCGAGCAGTGGCGCGTTCGCCTCGCGCACGATCTCACCGCCCGGCTCGACAGCACGCCGCCGCTCACGGCGGTTTCGCAGGACGTGGTTCGCGAGCGCTGGCGCGGTCAGAAGCAACCGGAAATCGCGGCCCTCGATCTGGCGCGCCACACCAGCGCGGGGATCGCGGTCTACGGACGCCTGGACCCGTCCGCGAGCCGGAACGATACGGTGCTCGTGCGGATGATGGTTATCGATGCTGGGACGGGGCGGGTGCTTTCGGTCATGAACGCCCCCTGGCCTCGCCAGCGACTCCCGGACCTCGCCAGCGCGCTCGCCCAGCACGTTCGACAGAACTATCGTTAACCACGTGACCGATCCGTTTGCAGAACTGAACGCCGCGCTCCCGCCACACTACATCATCGATCGCGAGCTGGGCCGTGGCGGTATGGCGCTGGTATATCTCGCACGCGACACGCGGCACGAGCGCTTTGTTGCGCTGAAGACGTTACGGCCCGAAATCGCCATCGCGCTGGGGCGCGAGCGGTTTCTGCGGGAGATCAAGCTCGCGGCGCGCCTGCAGCATCCCAACATCTTGCCGGTCTACGACTCGGGCGACGCGGGTGGGACGCTCTATTACGTCATGCCGTTCGTCGAAGGCGAATCCCTCCGGGACCGGCTGGACCGCGAGCCGCAGCTGCCGGTGGACGATGCGCTGCAGATCGCGCGCGAGGTCGCCGAGGCGCTCGCGTACGCGCACGAGCACGACGTGGTGCACCGCGACATCAAGCCGGAGAACATCATGCTGTCGGGCGGGCACGCGATCGTCGCGGACTTCGGCATCGCGCGTGCCGTCAGCGCGGCCGGCGGCGACAAGCTCACGCAGACCGGTTTGGCCATCGGCACGCCGGCGTACATGCCGCCCGAGCAGGCATCGGGATCGGGGCAGGTCGATCGGCGCAGTGACATCTACAGTCTCGCGTGTGTGCTCTACGAGACCCTGGCCGGCCAGCCGCCGTTCACCGGCCCGAACGCGCAGGCGATCATGGCGCGCCACTCGCTCGATTCCGTGCCGCGATTAAAAATCGTCCGCGATGCGATTCCGGATCAGCTCGAAGTCGTGATCGAGCGCGCGCTCGAGAAGGTCCCCGCCGACCGCTATCAGACGTCGGGCGAATTCGCGAAGGCGTTGACCGCGGCGAGTACCGGCACGGTCTCGCGCGTCACCGCCGCACGCCGGCACACGCGGAGACAGTTGGCCTGGCGGAGCCCCCGCACCGCGGGAATCGGCCTTGGGGCGATTGCGTTGATCGCCGGCGCGTGGCTGCTGTTCGGCCGTCACCGCGGCAGCGGTGCCGGTGCCGGAGCGCTCGCGCTGAATCGTGTCGCCGTGCTGTACTTTAGCGACGAAAGTCGGGACAGCTCGCTGCGGTATCTCACCGACGGGTTCACCGAAGCACTGATCGACCAGTTGAGCGCGATTCGCGCTCTGGATGTCATCTCGCGAAACGGCGTCGCGCCGTTCCGCGGGCGCGACGTGCCGCGCGACTCGATTGCGCGCGCGCTCGAGGCCGGCACGCTGGTGGAAGGGGAAGTCGAGCCGGTGGGCGGGGGCACCCGCGCGCGCGTGACGATTCGGCTGGTCGATGGTGCGAGTGGCGCGGACGTCGGGCGACGCCAGAGCTTCGAGCTCCCGATCGGCGCGCCCCTGGCGATGCGTGACTCCCTGGTCAGCCAGGCGGCAGTGTTGCTGCGAGAGCGTCTCGGCGTCGAAGTCCGGCTGCGCGAAGAACGCTCCGAGACAAAGAGCGTGGAGGCGTGGTCGCTCGTGCAACAGGCGCAGAACTCCCAGAAGAACGCGGTCGCGGCCGCCGTGGCCAATCCCGCCGGCGCCGCGACGCTGTACACGCGCGCGGACTCGCTGCTGGCGCAGGCGGAGCAGGCCGACCAGTCGTGGGTCCAACCGATCGTGCTGCGAGCGCGGGTTGCCTACTTGCGGTCCCGGCTCGAGCAAGTCCCACGCGAGCAGGACAAGTGGCTCACGATCGGCTTGGGGCACGCGGAACGTGCGTTGCGCGCCGAGCCACAGAACCCGGACGCGCTCGAGATGCGCGGGACGATTCGCTTCTATCGATTCTCCCGGGGACTGGAGCCCGATGCCGCCGCTGCGGACAAGCTGCTCGCCGCGGCCCAAACGGATCTCGAGGCCGCCACCCGAATCAATCCGCGGCAAGTGGGCGCGTGGAATACGCTTTCGTACCTCTACTATTACCAGCGGAGGGATCTGGTTGAGGCGAATCGCGCCGCCCAAAGCGCGTATCAGGCGGACGCCTACCTCGCCTCCGCCGACGCTATCCTGTATCGCCTGTTTGTCACATCCTACGATCTGGAGCTGTTTGAGCCCGCAGCGGACTGGTGTGACAAAGGGCGGCGTCGGTTCCCCAACAACCCGCAGTTCGCGCAGTGCCAGCTGATGCTCATGAGCACCAAAGCCACAGATCCCGATGTGGACCGCGCGTGGCGTCTCGCGGGCGACGCGGTGCGCCTTTCCCCCGAACGCGGCCGCCCGTTCACGCAGTCGTTGGAACAGATCTTCGTCGGCTGGGTGCTGACTCGCGCTGGACTCCCCGACAGCGCCCGGCACGTTCTCGAGCGCGCCAAGGGAAATGCGGACGTCGACCCGCAGAAGGAGCTGCTCGGCTACGAGGCGGTCGGGCGGGTCATGCTGGGGGACAAGGAGGAAGCGCTGCGCCTGCTGGGCGAGTACCTCATCGCCAACCCCAAGCATCGCGAGGGTTTCCGCAAGAGCGTCCATTGGTGGTGGCGCCCCATTCAGGACGATCCCCGCTTCAAGGCGCTTATCGGCGCACGCTAAGTCGCGTGAGCTGTAACAGATCTGCTACAGTGCCAGGTCTGGCGCTCGGAAAAACCCTTGGAGAGTTTTAGGGCGTTCCGCTGGTCCGTCGCCCGTCGTCGCTGGCGCGCCCCTAGACGTGCCACACATCGCGGGTCAATGTGTCGCACAGGAGCGCCCCATGAGGCAGATCACATGCTTTGCCGCTGTCGCCGTCGCCATCATTCTCGCAGGGTGTAGAGACAACACCGTACAACCAAAAGCACCCGCTCTCGACGCAGCAATTCAGGATGGCAACCACGCCGGTAACCCAAACTTTTTCTTTCTCCCGCCGCTCGTTCCGAATCCAGTAGGCTCGCCGAACTTCAATCCCGGCACGTTCAACGCGAAGCTCGCGCCCGTCGTCGAGGTGTGCCGGCTCGCAGGGAATCCCCTACTCGACCCGTCGACGAGTTGCGGACCGCTCGTATTCGGCCCCGCGAGCATGGCGCTCGACGCCACTAACCAGCTGTATCAGCTCAACTGGGACACGCAGGCTTCACAGCTCGATGCGACCGCGTTCTATCGGATCACGGTGCGTGGTGCAGCGCGGGGGACCGCACTGGGCTTTCTCGACATCGACCCGGTCGTCGGTGGGATGAAGAACCCGAAGACGGGCGACGTGTTCATCTTCACGGATGGCCGGACGCTGCCGATCAAGGTGCGGATCCAGCAAGGGGCGTTCGGGTCCACCAATTCGAATGACTTTGTGGAGCAAGTCGTGCCGAATGTCATTCCGAGCGGCACCCTCGACGTCACCACCAACACGGGGTTCGCCGGAGCCCGCTTCACGAACGGGTTTCTCAATCCCAATCTGGGGATCGATCAAGTCGTTGTGATCATCGAACGAGTGGGCGCCAACTGCCTCAGCAGCGGGCTCGAACAGATGGAAGGTTGTTATCGGTTCCGCACCGACCCCGATTTGCATCAGATCGAGGGCGGTTTGCCGTTCGCGAAAAACGTAATCGCCGGCGTCTGTTTCCAAATCCCTGCTGATATCGGCGGGGAAGGTCCCCCCTTCGAGCTGGCACGCCAAGAGGAAGTCGGCGGACAAGCGACCGGACTCTTGACGCGGCTCGCAGAAGTGCCCGCGCCGTTCATCCATTGTGCCGGTTTCGGTCCGACGACTCAGACGATCGGCGCGGCGTTCCGCTCCGGGCGCCTGGGCGACATTGCCAAGGCAGGCTGGCAGACGATGACGCAGACGATCGCCCGTGCCATTCAGCCCGCCGCGCTCCATGCCGTCGACCTGGGCGCGGGCGGCAGCACCGACGGTTTCAGCGTCTTCGGTTACGCCCGGTTCGCCTCAATGACCGTGACCGCGGGCGATGGCGCGACCGCTCCTGCCGGCTCGACGGTGCAAGCCTCGGTACAGGTTCAGAACAATCACCATGCTACTACGTCGCCGGTCGTGGGACAGTCCGTGACGTTCACCGTCACCGGCGGCGGTGGAAGCGTCAGCACCGGCACGTGCAGTGAGGGCAATGCCTGTGCGGCCACGACCGACGGCGCGGGAAACGCGACCGTGACGTGGCGGCTTGGGGCCGGCGTGAACACGCTGCAAGCCGCAACCAGTCACGTCACGAACAGTCCGGTCAGTCTCACGGCCACGGGAGTCGTGGTCCCGCTCGCCGGCTACCAAGTCGCAACCAGCGGCCCGTTCGCATTGGCCGCGACCACCGGTTTCGTGCGCGACGTTGCGACGTGCTCGGCCGGCAATGTCATTCTCGGCGGTGGCACCCAGGTGATCGCGGAAGGCACGGCCGATTTCAACACCCGGTTGCAAGAATCCGCGCCGGGGATCGTGGGTGCAGCGACGAATGTCTGGCTGGTGGCAATCCACAACGAGAGTGCGAATCCGCACTCCGTCGAGTTCTTCGCGACGTGCGCCGGCGCACCGGTCGGGTACCAACTGGCGACGACCGACGTCATCATCTCCGCCGGGAGCTTCGCGCGCCAGACCGCCAATTGTCCCGCGGGGAAGGTGGTGCTGGGCGGCGGAGCGCAGGTTGCGGGCGAAGGCGTCGCTGATTTCAACACCCGGCTGCAAGAATCCGCTCCAGGCATCGTTAACTTCAATACGAACGTCTGGCTCGCGTCCGTCCGAAATCAGGACCAGGTGCCGCACACCGTTCGCATCTTTGCGGTGTGCGCACCGCCGCCGCAAGGCTATGAAGTCGTGACCGGCGCCATCACCTCCCTTGCCGCTGGCGGCGGATTCAATCGCGATGCCGTCCCGTGCCCGGCGGGCAAAGTCATCCTGGGTGGTGGGGCACAGGTGGTCGGGGAGGGAACGGCGGACTTCAACACTCGCCTGCAAGAATCCACTCCCGGCCTCACCGGGACCAACAACGCCACAAACGTCTGGCTGGTCTCGATGAAGAATCTCGACGGTGTCGCGCACACCGTGCGGTTCTTCGCGGTGTGTGCCAACGTGGCCTGACGCACTGGAGGCGGGCTGAGAACAAGGGGCGGCTCTCCGCGGAGCCGCCCCTTGCTTTTCGCTGTGGCTACATGTAGCGGGGCCGCGTCGGATCCGTGGAACTAGCTCTTCCGGTTGAGGGTCAATGATTCTCTCGCTCGATGGTGCTTCCGCCTATCCGTTCTTTTTTTGCTCTTTATCTCACGTCGGGTACCCTACGATGAAGTGTTGCTCGAGCTATTTGCCGTTCGTGGCTATCGTCGCGATTGGGACGGTCGGCTGTCACGCCGACCGGAGCTATTCCGCAGGCCCCGGTGCGATGATCGTCGACGCCAATCACGACAACGGTAACGTTTTCTTCGTCTGGCTCCCGCCGCTGTTGGGCCAGCAGGCGCCGGCGGGGCAGGTGTTCTCCCGACAACTCGGTCCGATGGTGACGATCACCAATCTCTGCACCGGCGCTATTATCCGCACGCTCGCGGGATTGGACGTACAGGTCGAAAGCTCGGACTACCAGACAAACTGGCACACGGCCGACGACAACCTCGATGCGAGCTGTACGTATCGGATCACCGCGATGGCGGGGTCCCGTCAGCTCGGCGTGGCTGATGTGGATGTCGTGGATAGCGGCAGCGAACTGAAGAATGTGAACACGGGCGAGTTCATCCCGCTGCTCGTCGACCGCACCCTTCCGATCAAATTCTTCATCGGCGTCGGCTCGCAATGTCAGCGGGTGGATTCAGACTGCGGTGAAGGGACTGTGCAGCCGGGACAAAGCACCACGATCGTGACAACGCACGGGCAGGCGGGGGTGTTCGTCCCGGCCGGCGCCGTGGACCAACCGGTGACGCTCATCATCGAGTCCGCGGACGATCGCCCCTGCATTCCGGGGTTACCCGAGCCCGTGTTCCCCGGTGACATCGGTGCCGTCGGCAATTCGTGCTACGATTTCCACACGGAGCCGCCGCTCGCTCTGGTCAACACGAGCGGCAAGTTCAACACGAATGTGACCGTCGGTATCTGCCCGGTCATCGGCACGCTCGACCATGCGACGTCGGACTTGCTCCAAATTTTCCAGCTGCACGTCGGGGCCGATCCGGCGATCCGCGCATTGAACAACGTCCCCGCGCCGTTCCTGCACTGCGATCCCGGCTACGCAACGCTGGGATCTCGCGGATCCTCGCCCCGTCGCTCCCTCCTCGGCGCGCTGGCGGTGAGACTCCGCTCGTTGGTCACGCCCCGGCCGTTGTTCGCCAGCACACGGGTGGCCATCGATTTGGGCGCCGGCGGGAGCACGGATATGTTCAGCCGGTTCTCCTGGGCGCTGCCGAGTCAACTCGACCTGAATTTCGATCAGACCCCGGAACTCGGATCGATCTTGCCCGGTGCCACCGTGAACTCGGTGTATTCCCGGCTCGGCATCACGTTCAGCCGCACCAATCCGCTCGGCCTCTGCCCGGGCACCGCAGTGTATGCCAACAATTATGGCGTCCTCGGGTTCAACTCGGGGCAGAACAACATCAGCGTCTGCCCGCTGGGACTGGCGTCGGATTTCAATGAGCTCAGCTTCGGGAAGATCAAAGCGACCTTCGTCGTCCCGGCAGTCCAGGCATGCATCACCGCAACCCCGACTGGCTTCCACACCATCTTTCCGCTGTCCGGTGGCGTGGCGTTCATCGAGGCGCTTGATGCGAACGGCAACGTCCTAGGCAGAACCGAGTCCACCACGGACGGCGTCCCCCAACAGCTCTGCGTCAGCGGCGCGGGAATCGCGGCAGTGCAGTTCGCGGGCAAAGGCTCGGCCTACGCCATCTTTGACAACCTCCGCTGGACCCGAGTGCTCCCCCCGAGCCCATAGCAGCGCCCAGTACCCTTCCTTTTTCCCTGGCGGCGGCGCCTATTCTGGCGGCGTGGCTCGCGATTTGATCGGGCGCGTGCGTCAAGCACTGGGAGACCGCTATACCGTCATCACCGCGGTGGGGCGCGGCGGCAACGCTACGCTCTACGGCGCCTACGATAAGGACGGCCGCCAGGTCGCCATCAAGGTGCTGCACCCCGAGCTCACGGTCTCGGTCGCGGCCGACCGCTTCCTGCGCGAGATCCGCTACGCCTCCACGCTCGACCACCCGCACATCGCCCCACTGCTCGATTCCGGCGAAACCGATTACCTGCTCTGGTTCGTGATGCCGTTTCTCGCTGGCGAGACACTCCGGCAAGTGCTGCGGCGCGAGCGCACGCTGCCCATCGATCGCGCGGTCCGCGTCGCCACCGACGTCCTCGACGCGTTGGGTCATGCCCACGACCACGGGCTGGCGCATCGCGATATCAAACCGGACAACATCGTGCTGTCGGCAGAGGGGGGTGGCGCAGTTGTGGTCGATTTTGGAATCGCCCGCGCGATCGCCCACTCGGGCGAGGACCGCGTGACCCGCAGCGGCTTCGTCGTGGGCACCGAGGAGTACATGAGTCCGGAGCAGGCGGGCGGCTCTCCGGACATCGACGGCCGTACGGATCTCTATTCCCTTGGCGTCGTGCTGTTCGAGGCGCTCGCAGGGCGGCCGCCGTTTGCCGCCGCGAGCGCAGCCGCCGTGCTCGACATGCAACAGCACGCGCCACCGCCCGATCTGCGCAAGCTGCGGCGCGACGTGCCCCGCGCGCTCAGCGATGCCGTGATGAAAGCCCTCGCCAAGGCCCGCGAGGCGCGCTGGCAAACCGCCGCCGACATGCGGCGAGCCCTGCTCCCTTACACCCTGGTGACCTGAGATGCGCGTACTGCCCGCGTTGCTCGTCCTGACATCGTCCGTTCAGGCGCAAGGCCGCCCTCGGGCTCGCGACCTGGGCGTCCCCTTCGACGGGACACCGGGCCCGCTCAACGCCATCACCGACGTAGCGGGCGTGACGGTGGGGCACAGCACCATCATCCAAGGGCAGGGAAAGCTCGTCGTGGGTCAGGGCCCGATCCGCACGGGCGTCACCGCCATCCTCCCGCGGGGCGCCTCCAACGGCGACCCCGTGTTCGGCGGCTGGTTCACGCTCAATGGCAACGGCGAAATGACAGGCACCACCTGGCTCGAAGAGTCGGGATTTCTCGCGGGACCGGTGATGATCACGAACACGCATAGCGTCGGCGTCGTACGGGACGCCGTCATCGAGTGGCTGGTCCGCAAGGGCGTGGCATTCGACTGGTCGCTTCCCATCGTCGCCGAGACGTACGATGGCGCGCTCAACGACATCAACGGGTTTCACGTCACGAAGGACAACGCCTTTGCCGCCCTCGACAGCGCGCGCGGAAGTCCAGTGGCCGAGGGGAACGTCGGCGGCGGGACGGGCATGATCTGCAATCAGTTCAAGGGCGGGATCGGCACGGCATCGCGGCGGCTCCCGGCGGCGAATGGCGGGTACACCGTCGGTGTCCTCGTGCAATGCAACTACGGCTCGCGTGCGCGGCTCTCCATCGCCGGCGTGCCGGTGGGGCAGGAGATCCCCGATCTGCTGCCGTGCCGGGACTCGATCCCTGGCGTTGCACGCCCGAGTGGGGGCCGCCGCTGCGAGGATGCCGACAGGGGATCGATCATCATCGTGATCGCGACCGACGCGCCGTTGCTGCCGCATCAGCTCAAGCGCATCGCGAAGCGCGCGGCCCTGGGCGTCGGTCGATTGGGCGGAACGGGCGGGAATCCGTCCGGAGACATCTTCGTCGCGTTCTCGACCGCGAACCCGGGCGCGGCGAAGCCGGATGCGAACGTCACGGTGACGATGCTGCCGAACGAACGCATCAGCCCGCTGTTCGAGGCGACGATCCAGGCAACCGAGGAAGCGATCGTTAACGCGATGGTGGCAGCCGAAACGATGACGGGCATCAACGGCCTGCGCGTCTATGCGTTGCCACATGATCGGCTGCGTGCCGCGCTGCGGAAGTACAACCGCCTGGTCGAGCCACGGCGGTGAGACGCCTGTGTGTCCTCCTGCTGGTGCTCACCGCGGGGTGCCAATCGGAGGCGCACCGGCTTCTCATTCTCGATCTCACGCTCGCTGATCCGCTGACGCTCGAAGCGACCGCGGCGCCCTGGCATGCCGTCGGCTATCGCGTTGAGTACCGCCGCTTCTACCCCCACCTCACCAGGCAGGATCTCAGTCGCTACCGTACCCTGGTGCTGCTCGGTGGGCGCGAGCCGGGGGCACGCTCCGACGCGCTGACGATCGCCGATCTCGCGATTCTCAGTGAATGGGTCCACCGCGACGGCGTCGTCGTCCTCGGCTACACCGACGGCGATCTGGATCGCCCGGTGATGAACCAGTGGTTGGCGGCGCAAGGCGCGGGGATCGCGATCGGAACGGCAGAAGGCGGACACCAAACGATCGACGCGACGCCGCTGCCGCATTCGGCGCTCGACAATGCCGGGTTTGCACCATTCCCCGCGGGCCACAACCGGCCGCTCGAGGTCCGAGATCGCAGCCAGACGCTCGCGCGCGGATCGACGAGCGCGCTCGTCGCCGCCAGCCGCGTCGCGGTCGGGGGGGGAGACGGTCTGATCGTCGTCGCGAGCCGCAGCCTGCTGGCTGCGACCGATGCCGCTTCAGGAACGCGAGACTTTCTCGTGGCACTCGCCCGCTGGACGCGGCGCCCGGCGGAATGGGCCGGCATCGGCGCGGCGACACGCGCGGCACCACTCCGCCTGACGGACGCGCCGCAGCTTGTCACGGTCCATCCACCCCCCCTCGCACCACCCGCGGGCGCCGCGGTGATCGTGCTGCCCGAGCCCGCCGATCCAAAACGCGGACCGGAGGAAGCCGTGGCGGTGCCCGCTTGGGTCACGCGCCAGGGCATGCGCGTGTTGTGGAGCCGATTCACGCTTACGGCACTCGATTCCTTGCTGCGATTCGTCGACGTCGCGGCGCTGAATGCGCTGGCAACGCCGATCCCGGAAGCGGCACTCACCGACACAATTACCACCCGCACCCTCTGGAAACTCACGGGAGAGCGGCTCCAGGCCACGAGTATCCGCTGGTTCCCCGGTGTCGCGCTCGCGGCGATTGGATCGGAAGGCGCGGACGAGGTCGATCGGCATGGCGAGCGATCGCCGATCCCCTGCGGGCTCGACTCGCTGTACTGGCGCGGTGGGTTGCGCCCCATTTATCGCGCGTTGATACGGCTCGGTGGAATAAGACCCGAAGTGATCGCTGGCGTCGCGCTAGATCTCGACAGTGCGATGACGCATTTCCGCGGCAGTGGCTTCTGTGACGCCGATTACCGTACGGGGTTGGCGGCGCTGGGTCTGGATCCTACGGAGCTCGAGCGCCTCGGCGCGCTGCCCCCGCCGGTCCGGTACGACACGTTGCTCGAGCGCGGGTGGCTGAGCCGCTACTTCCAGGGGCTGGAGGACGCCGTGGCTGAGCGTGCGCTTGCGCTGCGCGGGGAGCTGCGGCGGCTGCGTCCCGAGCTGCGATTTGCGTTTCACGCGAGCGACGCCCCCGCGGATTGGTTCTCGCTCGGCGTGCTGCGCGGGTTCTCGAGTCCCGACGCTCCGATTTTCCTCTGGGTGCGTCAGGACGCCCGGCCGACTTTGCTGCGGCGCTATCGGGCGCGCGGCATCTTCGCGCTCTCCGCCGTCGGATTGGAACCTGAGCGCGCGACGTTCGCACCGGCGGAGTGGTCGCGCGCGCGATATGCCGCGTTCACCGAACACGCGGGGTTTTGGCTTGACGGCGCCGCGACCGACAGTTTGGGTCGCGTGATTCGGCGCTTCGCGAAGTAAGGCTTGCCCCCTGGGCCAGGGGCCCGGTAACTTCCCCCTGGAAGTGGTGGGGCCGATGGTCGCGGGTGGCCGGCTGCAGGGGCCATTCGAGGAAAGTCCGAGCTCCACAGGGCAGACCGCCAGGTAACGCCTGGGCGCCGTGAGGCGACGGAACAGGGCCACAGAGAACAGACCGCCCTTGTATCCAAAGGGTAAGGGTGAAACGGTGGGGTAAGAGCCCACCGCGCGCCCGGCAACGGGCGTGGCACGGCAACCCCCGGTCGGAGCAAGGCCAAATAAGCAGCGAGACCCGGCCCGGGTCGTGTGAGCTGCGGGTAGGCCGCACGAGATGGCTGGCGACAGCTATCCCAGAGAGATGACCATCTGCTCGTACCAACGGGTAAACAGAACTCGGCTTATGGTCTCACCACTTCCTCTCCTGTGACGACAAGGCCCGCCCCGGCCCCCACGCCCGCCACGCGCCCCTTGCCCTCAACGCCGTATCCTCCGCACTGGGAGCACGTCGCCGACCTGCGGGTCTTTCGGACCACGGCCCAAGAGTGGGAGAAGCTCATCGGCTGGCGCACCGACATGCTCAAACGGGGCTGGAAACTCCTCAAGATCATGAGCGAGGAGACCGAGGTGGTGGCGATCTTCGGGCGTACCAAGACAAAGGAATAGGATGTCTCGGGCTTTGCTTGCAGTCGCCATTCTCACCGCGGCGTGTGCCGGGCACACGACGCCGACGACCACGACCCCGACGTCCGTGAACCCGCCAGCGCCCCCTCCACCCCCGCCACCGGCGCGCGGGAATGTTGATGTAATCCGGCTGGGACCGAGCGCGCTGCGCTATGTGATGCACCAGGTCATCCACATCGACCAGGAATTTCAGGGAATGCGCCAGCCGCTCGATTTTGGATTGCGCGCGTTTTTCGCGGTCACGATTACCGGTCCGGCCGACACCAGCGGCTATCCGACGACGATCACGATCGATTCCATCGTGGCCGACTCGGGCACGACCGCACCCATGGGCATCAACCTCGGCGCTGCCAAGGCGCTTTCGTTTGTCGGACGGTTGACGCCGAAGGGCGAGTTCCGCAATCAGACCGCATCCGACAGCCTGATCGCGCAATCGCTCTCGCCGGTGGTCGGCTCGTTCAAGAACTTTTTCCCGCGGCTCCCTCCCAATGGCCTAACCCTCGGCGCGGCATGGACGGATACGGTGACCGAGAACGATCGCGCCGCGGGCAGCGTGACGGTCACGAGCCACAACCGCTCCCATGCGACTGCATGGGAAGATCGCAACGGCGCGCGGGCGCTGCGCGTGGACGTCATTTCGGACTTCACGATCAAAGGCAGCGGGCAGCAGGTCGGCCAGCCGTTCGAGGTCGCGGGCACCGGTGTCCGCAGTGGAACCGATTTCGTCGCGGCCGATGGCCGCTACCTGGGCGGGGAGTCGCGTGACTCCACCGCCATGACGATCACCCTGCCGATTCAGGCGATGACGATTCCCCGGAAGCAGGTGTCCCGTACGACCGTGACGGTATTGCCGTAATGTGCGGCCTGGCGGTTACGCGGTTAGGCGGTTGGTGCCTGATCGTCACCGCAACGCTAACCGCCCAACCGCCCAACCGCCTAACCGCTCAGCAAGTCGCCCCGAACCGCGCCACCGATTACCTGTTTCCCACGACCGTGCAGGATGCCCGCGCCATCTGGGTCAATCCCGCCAGGCTGGGGGTGCTACGGGAAGCGTCGATCTACGCGGAATTGTCGGTGGAGGATCCGGGGTCAAAGGGGCGACTGCGGCAGATCAACGGCGGCTTCAACTCCCGCGGGCTCTCGCTCGGATATCAGCGTGACATCCTCGACAATGGCGTCCGCGGCAGTACCTACCGGCTGGGTCTTGCAGGAGGGTCAGGCGGCCTCGCAGCCGGCTTCGACATCGCGCGCTACGAGGGCGGTGGCACGCACGCGACAGGCTGGGATCTCGGCACATCGTACGTCGCGCTGCCGAGCCTCACGCTGGCGCTCGTGGCGACGAATCTCGGCCAACCGATTGTTCGCGGTCTGCGGCAACGGCTGACGCTCGTCCCCGGCTTCACCTGGCAGCCACCGCCCATTCCGGCCCTGGGCCTCTCAGCGGACGCGCAGATCACGCCCGATTCGGTGGCCTCATACGCGTTCGGAGCCAGCTGGCGTGCGGCCAGCGCCTCGCGCTGGCCCATCGAGATTATCGCCCGGGTCGATACCGATCGGGGACTGCGCCGCGGTGCCTTCGCATTCGGACTGTCGATCGGAGGGCAGGATCGCGGTGGGCTCGTCGCGTCCACACCGGGAGGCGTTTCGCGCATCAGTGGCTTGAGTTTGTACGGCGTGTCGGCGCGTGAGCCCGCGCCCCGGCGCTAACTGCGCCGGCGCGGAGCGCCCCGGTTGCGGACGCGCGGGGTGGGCCGGGAGGGTGGAGGTGGCGGGGGTGCCGGGCGCTGGCGCACTGCCCGGCGCTTCGCAGGCGAAACCGCTCCGGCACGGTTGAGCTCGGGACGGAGCTGCATCATGTCGCGGAAGGACAGGCTGCGGTAAACCGTATCCGCCAACTCGCCGGCGCCGGGCGTTGTCCCCAGCACATAAATCACCAGCCGAAACGACAGCCCGCCGTGGATCTCCAGATCCATGTTCCGGCGCACGCTGTCGCGCGCGTAGGAGCGCACCTGATGCGGTGTCACGACGACGGTGCGCCGCCGCGCGAGCAACAGCAGAGTCGTGTCCTCCTGACCGGCGGGCCGGTAGACGTACAGGGCGGCGTCACCGATCAAGAGCGCGCGGCGCGCGCGCAGCATGCGTGACAGACTGTCCGGAATCGGCGCGTGAGCGGCGACCAGGGGCGGTTTGCTGAACACATAGTACGCCACGGCGGCGGCGCCCCCGGCGAAGGCGATGAAGAGGAGACATCCCGCCACGCTGAGGCCCACGAGCGACCGGTAGAACATCACCTGAAGCCGACGGCGCAGCGGCACGTGCACGCGGTCGCTCGCCGCGGTCGGCAACGCGCCCACCAGTGCGCGGCTCACTTCGCTCGCCATCTGGAATCGCTTGCCGCGGTTCTTCTCCATCATCCGCTCCACAACGACGGCCATTTCCTCGGGCACGTCGGGGCGGAGCTGGCGAATCGGCTCGGGTGTCTCGGTGAGTATCTGAGCGAGAATCGCGGCCGACGAAGGACCGACGAACGGCGGCGCGCCCGAGAGCATCTGGTAGAGCACGACCCCGAGGGAGTAGATGTCGGACCGGCCGTCGAGTGGATCGGCGGAGGCCTGCTCCGGGCTCATGTACTCGGGCGTTCCGACGACCACCCCTTCGCTCGTGAGCTGCGTCGACGCCGCACCCTTCTTCTTCTCTTTCGCCGCCTGCGCCGCCTTGGCGATGCCGAAGTCGGTCACCAGCACGTGGCCGCTCTTGTCGAGCAGGATGTTGTCCGGCTTGATATCGCGGTGCACAATTTCGTGGCTGTGGGCGTAAGCGAGTGCATCGGCCACCTGGCGGGCGATGCGCGCGGCGTCGCCGATGGAGAGCTTCTTCTGAGTCTCCAGGAGCTGGCCGAGCGACGGGCCGTCGATGCACCGCATGATGATGTAGAAAATCTCTTCCTGCCGGCCGACCTTATAAATCGGCACGATGTGCGGATGCTCGAGGCGCGCGACGGTCTGCGCCTCGCGCATGAAACGCTCCGCCACGGTCGTCGACGGCGCGAGCTCGACGTCCAGCACCTTCACCGCCACGTTCCGGTTCAACACGGTGTCGCGCGCGCGAAAGACCGCGGCAAAGCCCCCCTGACCCAGCAGCGGGCCAACGGTAAATTCCGGACCAAGCGCTTGTTGCAGGCGCTGCTTGAGGGCTTCGAGGTCCATGGCGGTGCAAAAAGCTAGGATTGCAGCACGTGTTCTGCTAGTGAGTGGCGCGCTGTGTGTCGCGTGGTTGCTCGCGGTGTGGCCGCCGCCGGTGTGGTGGCGCAGCCACGACCCGCGGTGTACCGCCATGATGCGGATACGGTCGGGCTGTCGAACGGCCGGACGATCCGACAGTCGCGCGGATCAGCGCAGCGCGTCGCCGCTCCTCGAGCGCATGGTCATCATCGCCGAGGATTCGCGGTTCAAAACGCATCACGGGATCGATTTCATCGAATTGCGAGACGCCTGGGCGGCAGGCGGTCACCGCGGTGCGAGCACGATTACACAACAGCTCGTGAAGAACCTCTATCTGTCACCATCCCGCTCGCTGTTCCGAAAACTCAAAGAAGCGGTGACGGCCGTTCGGCTCGAGCTCGCCTTGAGTAAGGCCCGCATCATGGAGCTGTATCTCGAGAATGCGGAATTAGGGGCTGGGGTTTGGGGAATAGAAGCTGCGAGCAAATCCTATTTCGGCGTGCCGGTCTCGGCGCTGAGCGCAAGTCAGGCTGCGGAGCTGGCGGCCACACTCCCCCAACCCCTAACCTCCAACCCCACGTTCCGTCCCGCGCGCATGCTCGCGCGGCGAGATCTGATTCTCGCGCGCTATTACGGGGGCAACATACCCGTCCCGCCCGCCTTGGAGGACTCGATCCCCGAGATCGCTCCCGTCGAGCCGCCGGTGCTCCCGGCGATACCCGATTCGATCGTAATTCCGGACACCCTCTCGATTCCAGATACGACACAGGACCACCCAGACTCGGGTGGTCCCGTTGACTCATTACCGATATCCGCGGTGCGTCTGTTGCCTAGTAGTGCAGGTCCCCGCTTTTCAGTCCACAAGCCGTAGCGGCATCACGAGCGCCATGTAGGACGCCGGATCATTCCAGCCGACCGGCTCGATCGTCGCGGCGCGTTCGGGGGCCTTGAAAGTGATGCGCACTTCGTCCGTCGGCATGTACTTGAGGATCTCGAGCAGATACATCGCGTTGAAGCCGATCTCGAGCGGCTCGCCTTCGTAGGTGACGGCGAGCTCGTCTTGCGCTTCGCCGAGATCGGGCGTTTGCACCGAGAATTTCAGGTTGCCGCCCGCGAACGCGAGCCGGATACGATGCGTCTGATCGCTCGCGACGACGCTCATGCGGCGCAGCGCTGCCGCCATCGCCGCCTTGTCGACCGTCGCCTGCTTGTCGTTCTCGCGCGGGATCACCTGCTCGTAGTTGGGATACGGTCCCTCGATCAGGCGGGAATACACGAACGTGCCGCCGGCGCGGAACCCGATGTGGTTGTCGCTCTTGGCGAGCTCGATCTCGGCGTCGGCCGCGTAGAGCCGGCGGATCTGCTCCAGTGCTTTGGGCGGCACAATGAGGTCGGCGGTAGAACCGCCCGTTGCCGGAACGTCCATCTTGGCCAACCGATGGCCATTGGTGGCCACCATGCGCATGCGGTCGGGCCGCAGCTCCCAGAGCACGCCGTTCAGGATCGGCCGGCTCTCTTCGGTCGACGCGGCGAACGCCACATGGCCGACGAGCTTGTGCACCACGCCGGCCGCCGCTTTCCAGGCCTTCTCGAATTTGACGGCCGGGAAGGACGGATACTCTTCGCGTGGCAAGCCGAGCAGCTTGAACTTGGAGCGGCCCGACTCGATCGAGACGCGGGCTTCACCCGCCGCCGTGACGCGCACCGGACCTGACGGCAGCTCGCGCGCGATGTCGACGAGCTTTTTCGCCGGCAGCGTCACGGCGCCGTCGGCATCGACCTCGGCGGGGACGCTGGTGCTCACCGCGATGTCCAGATCCGTTCCCGACAGGCGCAGGCCGCCGCCCTGCTTGGAGGCCTCGACGAGGACGTTGGCAAGCACGGGGAGCGTGGTCTTGGCCGGGATGGCGGCCGCCACTGCCGCCAGGCCTTCCTGTAGCTGTTCTCGCGTGATCGTGAACTTCATGCCGGGCGCGTCCGTCTCCGAAATGAGGAAAGTCTTTAGTACTACTTCTCTATATAGAAATACTAGTAGTAGTAGTAGACATCGGGGATATGTGGGCGATGTCGCTAAAGCGCAACCAGTGCATCACCTGTGGTACGTCACACGATGTTGGTGCACTGTTGGGGATGTTAGCGCTTTGCGGATATCGGAACCGTTGTCCCCACAACCCACATCCCACGGTGTTTCCCACGCCGCTTTGTTCGTTACAGCGCGGACAATTCCTGGCGCGCCATTTCGACGCGCTCCTTGAATGTGCGGTCGCGCATCATCTGGCGCTCCACCTTATCCACGCTGTGAATCACCGTGGAATGATCGCGCCCGCCGAACGCCTGCCCAATCTCGACCAGCTGCATACCCAGCATGTCGCGTGCGAGGTACATCGCCACCTGGCGGGGAATGGTGAGTGTCTTGGTCCGTGCCTTCGAGCGCAAACCCTCCGGCGTGACGCCCCAGCGGCGCGCCACCACCTCCTGCACGCGATCGATGCTCGGCGCCGACCCACTCGAGCTGCCGTACCCGGGTCCTTCCTCACCTTGGCGGATCTTGTCCGAGAGCGCTTCGCGCGCCAGCTCGATCGTGACCTCGCGGTTCTTGAGCGAGGCGAACAGCAGCAGCTTGATGATACACCCCTCCAGCTCGCGCACGCTCGAGCGGATATGCTCGGCGATGAACCGCAGCACATCATCCGGAATCGTGAGCTCGAGATGGTCCTGCTCCGCCTTCTTGCGCAGAATCGCGATGCGGTGCTCGAGATCGGGATGCCCGATGTCGGCGACCATGCCCCACTCGAAACGGGAGATCAGCCGGTCCTCGAGGCCCGGAATCTCCTTCGGGGGCCGGTCCGAGGTGAGCACGATCTGCTTGTGCGCCTCGAACAACGCGTTGAAAGTGTGGAAGAACTCCTCCTGCGTCATTTCCTTGCCCTCGAGGAAATGCACATCGTCGACGAGCAGGAGATCCACGTCGTTACGATAGCGTCGCCGGAATTCCGACATCGTGCGCGCGTGAATCGATTCGATCACGTCGTTGATGAACTGCTCGGCGCCGAAGTACTGCAGCCGCGTCTCGGGATTCTTCTCGAGCACGGCGTGCGCGATGGCCTGCATCAGGTGCGTCTTGCCGAGTCCCGTCGCGCCGTAAATGAAGAGCGGGTTGTACGTCTTGCCCGGCGCCTCGGCGACGGCATGTGCCGCGGCCGCCGCGAGCTCGTTCGACTTGCCGATCACGAACGTCTGGAAACTGTACCGTTCGTTGAGCGGTGTGGTCCCGACGTTGGTGGCCGTTGCCGTCGCGGCGCTCTCGCGCGGCGCGACGAAGAAATCCATTTGCGGGCGGCGCTGCCGGTCTTCCTGCACGCGGAAGACGACAGTCGTCGGCCGGCCGAGCACGCGCTCGGCGACGCGGGCCAAGAGCCGCGAGTGTTTGGATTCATTCCATTCAGCGGCGAACTGATCGGGCGCGCCAAGGATCAGACGACCGTCGTCGAGTGCGATGGGCTCCGACGGCTCGAGCCACGTGCGCACCGTCGCCTCGGGAAGTTCACGTCGAGCTTCGTCGAGGAGGCGCTTCCAAGCTTCGTTTACCGATTGCTCCATTACGATTTTCTGATTTTAGGTAGGACGTCCAGCAAGGGCGGCCCGAAAGTACGGGCGGCATGTGGAAAAGTCAACCTTGACCGGCGCGTCGCGAGCCGGGTAACTTTCCCGGCCTTACTCGAGGAAATTTATGGGTCCGACATACCGGCCGCGCAATCGGCGGCGCATTAATAAGCACGGATTTCGCGCGCGGATGAAAACCGTTTGGGGCCGCGCCACTCTGTCCCGCCGGCGCAAGAAGGGCCGCAAGCAGCTCGTCGTCCGCATTCCATCCAAACACCGGAGCCGGTAAACGCGCGAGCGGTACCCGCGCCGCGTACGCATCACGCGCGGCTCGGAGCTCACCACCTGCTGGGAGGCAGGCCGCCGTCGGCGCACACCGCATCTCGATCTGGCCTGGCGTCACAGCCCTTTGGGTCACGCGCGTCTCGGCCTCATCGTGCCGCTTCACCAGTCTTCCGCAGTCGCACGCAATCGCCTGCGCCGGCGGCTGCGTGAGATCCTGCGGCGCGACGTGCTGCGCAAACTGCCCGCGGTCGATCTCGTGATTCGCGCGAAGCGTTCGGCCTACACCGCCTCATTTGCAGTGCTGCGCGCCGAATTGACGGGCGCGGTGGAGACGCTGACGTGACGCTGCAACGATTGCCGCGCGTCGTCGTAATGGCTCTCATTCGTGGCTACCAACTCACGCTGTCGCATCTCGTCTTCACCCAGTGTCGGTTCGAGCCGTCGTGCTCGCGCTACACCTACGAGGCGGTCGAGCGCTACGGCGCACTCAAAGGCTCGTGGCTGGGGGTCAAGCGGATTCTCAAATGCCATCCGTTCCACGCCGGCGGCTATGATCCGGTGCCATAATGGATAGGAACCGGCTGCTCCTCGCGTTCGTGCTGATGTTGATGGTGGCGATCGCCCCATCGCTCATCTGGCCGCCGAAGAAACCGGCGGCTGGGCGGTTGCGCGGTTCGGCGGACAGCGTTGCGCTGCGCGATTCCGCGGCCCGCTCCGTGCGACCGAGCCAACCAACCGCCCCACCGTCAACCCGCTCAACCGCCGAGTCCGCCGACACCGGCCGCATCGTCTTGGTGACGTCGCCGCTGTATCGGCTCGGGTTCAGTACTCGCGGCGGCCTGCTCAGGTCCGCCGAGCTTTTGCAATACCAATCGTTCGCCCCCGGCGACTCGGCTCGGCCGGTACAGCTCGTGCCCAAGGGCGACGCGTTCCTGCGCCATCGCCTGGTTCTGCCGACCGGCGATACCGTGTCGCTCGACGATTGGGACTTCCAGCCAAGTCCCGACGCCCTCGGGCTCGTCGTACACGCCGGGCAAGCTGCGACGCCGTTGCGCTTTGACGCCGAGCGGCGCGGGTCGCATGTGACGCTCGAGTACAGCTTCGTGCCGGACGAGTACCGCTTCGAGGTCCATGGATCGGTGACGGGGCTGGGAAGCGGTGGCGCGGTGTTGCTCATCGATCTGGCGAGCGGTCTGCGTTCGGTCGAGCGGGATTCGCTGGACGACTATCGCCACTACTCGGTGGTCACGAAGGCCTCCAAGACCGAGCGCACCGATTTCTCCAGCATTCGTCCCGACCAGCGCGCGCTGCTCAACGGGCCCTTCGAGTGGGTCGGTGTGAAGTCGAAATACTTTCTCACCGCGGCACTTGCGCTGGAAGAAGGCCAACCGACATTCGGCGGCGCGATCGCCATCGGCGGCCCGCGCATCGGCAAGGCCGCCTCGCGCGCGACGATCCTGATCACCATGCCGGTGCCAGCCGCAGGGACCTTCCGGTACTCGGTGTACGCCGGTCCCCTCGATTATCGGCAATTGGGGCGCATGGGGCACGGCCTGGACGACGCGAATCCGTACGGCGGGATTTTCCGGCCGATCGTTCGCCCGGTCTCGGTGTTCGTCACCAGCATCCTGCTGTGGATGCACGGGCAGCTGCACCTCGCCTACGGCTGGGCGCTGATTCTCTTCGGGATCGTGGTCCGCCTGCTCCTGTGGCCCTTGAACCAGAAGGCGATGGAGTCGGGGATTCGCATGCAGGCGGTGGCGCCGCTGCTCAAGGAGACACAGGAGAAGTACAAGAACGATCCGGAGCGGCTGCAGCGCGAAATGCTGCGCATCTACAAGGATCATAAGGTCAATCCGTTCGGCGGCTGTTTGCCGATGCTGCTGCCCTGGCCGGTGCTGCTGGCGCTGTTCTTCGTCTTCGCGAACACGATCGTTTTCCGGGGCGTGCCGTTCCTCTGGCTTCCCGATCTGTCGCGCCCCGATCCGTTCAGGATCATTCCCATCTTGCTGGGTCTGTCGATGTTCGGGTTGTCCAAGGTCGGGCAGATCGGGGTGCCGCCCAATCCGCAGACCAAGATGATGGTCTACTTCATGCCGATCTTCATGACGGTGCTGTTTCTGAACTTCGCGTCGGGGCTGAACCTCTATTACGCCGCGCAGAACATCTTCAGCATCCCGCAGCAGTACTTGATCGCGAAGCGCCGGCTGCGCGAAGCGCCGGTGGCCGGCGTGCGGCCCACACCAGTCAAGACCTAGACTGCTTTCTGACCCCATCGTCGCGCTCGCGACGCCGCCGGGTCGCAGCGCCCTTGCCCTGATTCGTCTTTCGGGCGCTGGATGTTTCGCCATCGCCGCCCGCTGCCTCGACCCGTTCCACCCCACACCGCCACGCGCGGTCTTCCGCGCGCGTCTGCGGCAACCCGAGTCCCGCGAGCCCATCGACGATTGTCTCGCTGCCTGTTTTCCCGCGCCGCACTCCTACACGGGCGATGACCTCGTCGAGATCTCGACCCATGGCGGACTGATCGTACCGGCGGCCGCGGTTGCGGCGCTGGTCGCGGCGGGGGCACGACCCGCGATGCCGGGGGAATTCACCAGGCGTGCCGTCCTCAACGGCAAGATGGATCTCCTCCAGGCCGAGGCGACGGCCGATCTCATCGACGCCGGTTCCCCCGCGCAACGCCGCCGCGCGCTCCAGCAGCTGGAGCGAGGGCTGTCCGACCGCCTGGCGGCGCTCCGCGCTGCGATTCTCGAGCTCGAAGCGCTGATCGCCTACGACATCGATTTCCCGGAGGAGGACGAGGGCCCCGTGTCGCCTGAACGCGTGCATGGTGCGTGGGATGTGGTGCGTGGGCGGGTGGCTGACTTGCTGAAGACTGCGCCGGAGGGCGAGCGGCTGCGTGAGGGCGCGTTACTCGTGATCGCGGGCCGCCCCAACGCCGGGAAGTCGTCGCTCTTCAACGCGCTGCTCGGCACCGAGCGCGCGATCGTCACGGAGATTCCGGGGACGACGCGCGACGCGATCGAGGCGCAGGCCGTGATCGAGGGGTTTCCGTTTCGCATCGTCGATACCGCGGGACTTCGCGACTCGGGCGAACGAATCGAGCGGCTCGGTATCGAGGTCAGCAAGAAGTATCTCGCGGCCGCCGACCTGGTGCTTTTTTGCGAGGAGCGAGACGATCCGTCCCGCGCGGCTTTTCTGGCGCAGACGGCTGCGCCGGTGGTGGTAGTACGAACGAAAGCCGATCTGACCGGCGAGGGAGTCTCAGTCGTAACGGGAAAAGGTCTCGCTGAGTTGAGGCGACGCCTGGCGGAAGTCGCGTTCGGTCGCCTCCTGGCGCTCGGCGATGTCGAGCCCGTCGTCACGCGCGCGCGTCATCGCAGCGCGCTGGAGCGCGCGTTGGCCGAGCTCGACGCGTTCTGGGCGGCGCGGACGAGTGGAGTGGATGCGGCGGCGACGGCGACCCACCTGCGCGCCGCCGTCCTCGCGCTCGACGATTTGATCGGGACCGTTACGCCAGAGGATGTGCTCGACCGCGTGTTCGCGGCGTTCTGCGTGGGGAAGTGAGCGCCTCGATCATCGTCCGCGCCTTGGCGAGCGTCTCCTGGTACTCCGCTGTCGGCTCGGAATCCCACACGATTCCCGCGCCCGCATGAAACGTGGCGTCGCCGCCGTGTACCACGATCGTACGGATGGGAATGTTGAAGTCCATCGCGCCGGTCGCCGAGACATAACCGATCGCGCCGCAGTAGAGACCCCGCGGCGCACGCTCCAGCTCCGCGATGATCTGCATCGCCCGAATCTTTGGCGCGCCCGTCACCGATCCACCGGGGAACGCCGCGCGCAGCAAATCGAAGGCGTCGGCCCCGCCAGCGAGCTCGCCGGTGACGGTGGAAACGAGATGGTGGACCGTGGGGTGTGACTCGAGCGCAAAGAGCCGGGGAACCTGGACCGACCCCGGCCGGCATACCTTCCCCAAATCGTTTCGCAACAGGTCCACGATCATCACGTTCTCGGCGCGGTCTTTCTCGCTTGCCGCCAACTCGCTGGCGAGCGCGCGGTCCGTCGCCGGTGAGTCTCCGCGCGGGCGCGTCCCCTTGATGGGCCGCGCCTCGGCGACCCGCGTGGTGGCGTGGAGGCGCAGAAAGCGCTCCGGGGAGATGCTGGCGATGTGTGCGTCGCCGAACTCCAGATACGCGCCGAACGGCGCGGGATTGCGCGCGCGCAAGCGCCGATAAAGCGCAAGCGCCGAGCCGGAGAACGGCGCGTGGAAGCGCTGCGAGAGGTTGACCTGATAGACGTCGCCCGCGGCGATGTAATCGCGCACGCGCGAGACGGCGGCCTCAAACTCTGACGGGGCGAAGTTCGATTGCGGGAGTGCCGGGCTGGACGCCGCGAAATCGCGAATCGCCAGCATCGGGGCGGCGAGTCGCGCGCGCACCCACGCAGCACGCGCTCCCGCATCCGCCTCGCTCCCGGTCGTGATGACCCACGCCGTCTGCTCCAGATGATCCCAGGCAATGACCCAGTCGTAGAGCGCCAACGCCACGTCGGCAATTCGTGGCGTGTATCGGTCGGCCGCCGGCCGCGCCACCCGCTCCAGCTCGGCGCCCCAATCGTAGCCGATGTAGCCCGCGATCCCGCCCTGGAACGGCGGCAGACCGGGCAGCGGTGCCTGGCGCTGGCTTCGCAGCATGTCGCGCGCGGCGTCGGGGGTGCGCGCGACGGCCACCGGATCCGCCGTCAGAAACGAGTAACGGCCCAGCGCACCCTGCGCCGAGCTGTCGAGAAAGAGCAGGTGGGGATGTCCGCTGAAGCGGACGCAGGTGCCGAAGGGATCGGGGACGGGGACGAGACGTACGGCGAGCGTCACGAACCCACAAATTTCTTGGTCGTGCCGCGCAGCGCGCTGCTCCCCGCTTGTGGCCGCCACAGCGCCGTCCGCTCGATGAGCTGTGCCAGCTCGACGTCACTCGCCGTGACGCCGCCCGCGCTGTGCGTCCACAGCTTCACTTGCACCTTGCCCCAGCTCACCGCGAGATCGGGGTGGTGATCGGCGGCCTCCGCGACGAATCCGATGGCGTTCACGAGCATCAACGTCGTCGGCCAGCCGTCCGTGGCATACTCGCGCAGGATCGCGCCCTTCTCGAGGCGCCAGCCCGGCACGCTCTTCAATCGTTCGGCAATCTCGGATGGTGACAGCTTAGTCGAGGGTTTCACGGTAGCTCGCTGACTGGCCGAAGTTCTCTTCCACTTCGACCTCGATGGTCTTGAGATGGAGGGCCCCGAGCTCGGCACGCACCCGGGCCGCGAGGTACTGCGCCAGCATCTCCACCGTCGTATTCGGGATCGGCAGGATCACGCAATCGCCTGCGGGAAACACGTAGCGCGGCTGCCCGCCAAACGCGACGCGCAGGCTCCCGTTCTCCTCGGAGATCTTGAGCTGGGGATTGTCGCGCGGCAGGAGCACGCGATGATCGAGCTCGGCGGTGAGGTTGCGCATCACCTTCTTCACCGCGGAGAAATCGACGACGAACCAGCTGTCTTTCTCGAGCCCGCCCTCGACCACCAGGCTGGCGCGGTAATTGTGCCCATGAAGCTTCTCGCAGCGGTGGCCGGCGAATGTGATGAAGTGCGCCGCCGCGAAGACGAGGTCTTCCTTGGTGATTGCCACCTTGAATTCGCCGCGCGTTCCCATGGTCCCGGTAATCTACTCGGGGGGAGGAGCCTCGCCGGTCGACAACCGCCAGACCTCGTCCGCCAGCCACTCCAGCCGCTGTTGAGCGTAATCGAGCTCCGCTGGCGTCATGGTTTTGGCGCGGCGCGCAATGTCCCGGGTGTGACTGAGCAGCTCGTCCAGAACCTCACGCAGGGGCCGGTTCCGGCGCCGCTCCGGAACGACAGGGGGGGCGGACACCGGCCGGGGAGTCGACGGCGTTGATCGTTTGCCGCGCGTAGTCACGCCGTCTGGATCCCCGTGGCGCGATCATCGGCCTGCCGCAGTTCCTCGACCGCCGCGCGCGCCGTGGATGCCGCGCCGTGCTCCGCCAGATAGTTCTCCACTAGCCGGAGCCCGAGGTAATAGCCAGACCGCTCGGGAAGCACTTTGCCGGCGAGCAACCGCGCCGCCGGGCTCATCCCGCCAGACAGATAGCGCAGCCGCAGACCGAGACCAGTCGAGTCGAGCTCGCTGGCGGAGGCACGCCGCAGAAAGGCGTCCAGCTCCCGGAGCCTTCGATACTGGCGCCGGTTGTAGCCGAAGTACTCCCAGGGCTCGAAGCCGGGGGCCACGGCCTGGGAGGCGGCGATCGCCACACCTTCGTTGACGACCAGCTCGCGCAACGTCGCGCGCGACCCCATCTCCCAGACGTCGTAATAGCTTCCCAGCTCGGCCACCATACGGCGCATCGCCGCGCGGCTCGAGGGTGACGTGTACCGCAGCGCGTGCGCAACTTCGTGCGCGATCCACAGCGACAACAGCGCAGGGGCGAGGCCCATGCCGTAGGTCTGCGCATTGGCACGGCCCGTGAAGTGCTCGAGGCAGACGAACGCGATCCCGCGCCCGCCCACGACCAGCTCGCCCGCATTCGCGGCGCCGACACCGACCATGAGGTAGAGATCGACCGGACAGTCGGCCTCCAGCAGCTCCGTAGCGCGGCGCAGGGCGTCTTCGGCGATGGCGACGACGTCCACGTCCTCGAGCATGCGCCGTAGGTCGGAGCGGTCGGCGCGCATCGCCGTATCGATGATCGGCTCGGCGTGCGGCGACGCGGGATCCAGGACGTAGTTCTGCCAGTACGCGCCCAAGACCGGACGGTGTCGATCGAGATACTCGTGGTATGCCGCGGAACGATCTGACGCGGAGAGCGTCGCGAGGAATTCCGGAACGAGATTGACGAGCATTGCGCGGTTGCCGGACCCAATTTGGGAACGGGACCGCGGCGAGACAAGCGCGGCGTCACCACGCCCGACTTGACAACTCGCCTCCTAGCCCTTTGGCGGCGTGCGCAACCGGCGGCTGATCTCGGTGAGAAACTTGCGCTCGGCGGGTGTGAGGCTCTCTACGCCGCTCGCGATGATCTTGTCGAGCACGCGATCGATCTCGGCGTTCGCTCGCGCGTCGGGCTCGCTCCTCCCGCGAGAATTCGTCCGCTGGGCCGTGGGGGACGTGCCGCCGCTCCGGCTTGCGCGGGGCGACTGCGACACAAGCACGCTGGACTCGGACAGCCGCCGGTCGCGCCGCTCGCCGCGTGTCGCCCACAGATCCTGGCCCTTGAGATACAGCAGCGCGGCTCCCACACCGCCGAGATGCGCCAGGTGCGCGATGCCGTCGCTCGCGCCGATCAACGCGAGCACGAGATCCAACGCGACGAGGAACGTGACGAGCCACTTGGCCGGCACGGGGTCGGGCAGGGGGAAGACGAACACCGGATGGCTGGGCCAGTACCAGGCGAAGGCGACCGCGACGCCGAGGACGGCACCCGACGCGCCGATGATCTGCGACACGGGCACCAGCTGCCGCAAGATGAACGACGATGCGGCTCCCCCGATACCGCAGAGGAGATAGAACAGCAGGAACAGGCGACCACCCATCCGGTCCTCGACCGACGAGCCGAAGACGAACAGCACGAGCATGTTGAACAGGATGTGCGGAATACCTGCGTGCAGGAACATGTAGGTGACGAACGTCCACGGATATTGCCAGGCATGCGCGGGGGAGAACCCGAACGCACCGACGAAGCTCGGCGAGGTCAACAACGTGCTCTGAACGAGAAATACGAGCAGGTTGGCGACGAGTAGTCGTCGTACCCATGGGGTCAAACCGTACATCCGCTGCGGGCCCATCTATGCTCCTACGTGTCCTTTGAGGCGTCTAGTTTTTATCCCCCTTTTCCGGTCCTGTTGTTCCGGGCCAGGCTCGCGATACGCTCGCACAGCTCCGGGAAGGGGATGCCCGCCGCCTGCGCGGCCTGAGGGAACAGACTGGTGCGGGTCATTCCCGGCAGGGAGTTCGCTTCCAAACAGAAGATGTCTCCCTCGGGGCTCACCCGGAAGTCGATCCGCGAGTAGCCGCTGAGCTTCAAGGCGCGGTGCGCCATCAGGGCGTACTCTTGCAATTGTCGGGCGAGCGCGGTGGCGATCCTGGCGGGGAAGGTCTCCTCCGACATTCCCGGCGTGTACTTGGTCTCGTAGTCGAATAGCTCGTGCTTCGGAACGATTTGCCCGACCGGCAGCGGCACGTCCCCTAGCACGCCCACCGTCAGCTCGATCCCCGGAATGAACTGTTCCGCCATCACCTCGTCGTCATAGCGGGCCGCCAGCTTCACCGCCTCGCTCAAGTCCTGGGCTCGCTTCACGAGCGTCAATCCGACCGATGAGCCTTGCTTCGACGGCTTAATTATGACCGGCCAGCCCAGGGCGGTGGTCACATCCTCGGCGGCCAGAGGGGGGGCCATGAACCAGGCGGGGACCGGGACACCGGCGGCGCGGAACAGGCGCTTGGAGAGGTCCTTGTCCATGGCGAGCGCGCTCGCGAGCGGTCCGCTGCCCGTGTAGCGGACACCGATGACGTCGAGCACCGCCTGCAGCGTGCCGCCTTCCAGGGCGCCGCCGTGGACCGCCAGAAACAGCACCTCGGCGTCCCGCACCGGCGCGAGCGCCGCCAGCCCCTCGGACAGCATCTGCCGCTCACGCTCGGCCAACGCGTCCACACCGGGGGGTGTGAGGCCGACCGCGCCGCCCAGCAACTCCCGCTCGGCGCGCTCATCCAGCAGGCCGCCGGCGAGATCGACGACCCGCACCTCATGCATGCGGCTGCGTAGGGCGGCCACGATCTGGGAGGCGCTCGCGAAGGCCACGGCGCGCTCAGGGGTCGCGCCGCCAGTCAGGACTGTGACCCGCATCAGCGAATTCCCGCCAGCTGGTGCAGCAGGTCGTAGCGCGTCACGATGCCGACGACCTTCCCGTTCCGTCGCACCAGCGCCGCGGGTGTCGTGCGGGAAAGCAGCGTTGTGAGCAGCGACACGGGCGACTCGCCGTCGACGACCGGGAACGGGGGGTCCATCACGTCCCGGACCGCGGTATCCAGGATCTTGGGCTGGCCGATCGCGCGCGCCATGAGCGCCTGCTCCGAGACGGCACCGACGCCGTCATCATCCTCCAGCACCGGCAGTTGCGACACGTTGTAGGTCGTCATGAGATTCAGCGCCTGGCGCACGGACGCTTCTGGCGTGACGTGGATCAGCGGCGGGGCATCGCCCGTCTTGGCGGACACGAGCTTCGCGACGGTTGGCCGCGCGTCGTCGATCAGCTGATTCTCGCGCAGCCACTCGTCGTTGTAGACCTTGCTGAGGTAGCGCTCGCCGGTGTCGGCCAGCACGGTCACCACGAGCGCCTTGGGGTCGTCGAGCCGGCGCGCGACGTCGAGCGCGGCCACGACGTTCACACCCGTCGATCCCCCGACGAAGAGGCCCTCTTCTTTCGATAGCCGGCGCGCCATCAGCATCGCGTCTTTGTCGCTGACCACGACCCACTCGTCGATGACATCCCAGTGTAGCGAGGTGGGAATCTTGTCGCCGCCGATCCCCTCGACCTTATATGGTTGGCCCTCACCCTTCTTCTGGGTCTTGGCAAACTCGGTGTAGATCGATCCGGCCGGATCACCGGCAACGACGCGGATCCTGGGATTTTTCTCTTTCAGGTATTTGCCGGCACCGCTGACGGTGCCGCCCGTGCCGGGTGCGCACACGAAGTGGGTCACCTGCCCGTCCGTCTGCTCCCAGATTTCAGGCCCGGTCGTGTGGTAATGCACGTCGGGATTCACGGGGTTGTAATGCTGGTCGGCGAAAATGGCGTTGTCGTGCGCCGCGGCGATGGCGCGGCCCTTCATGATGTAGTTATCGGGGTGATCCGGAGGCACGGCGGTGGGCGTGATGATGACCTCGGCACCCAGGGCGCGCAGCAGCCGCGCCTTTTCCTGCGACATCTTGTCCGGCATCGTGAAGATACAGCGATAGCCTTTGACGGCCGCCGCGATCGCCAGGCCCACGCCCGTGTTGCCCGACGTCGCTTCGACGATCAACCCGCCCGGCTTGAGCTTTCCGGCGCGCTCCGCCGCTTCGATCATCGCGAGGCCGATGCGATCCTTCACCGATCCGCCGGGATTGAAGAACTCAGCCTTCGCGTATACGGGCGTGCGCACTCCGCGCGTGACCTTATTGATTCGGATCAGGGGTGTCCAGCCGATCGTCTCGAGGACGTTCTCGTACGGCTTAATGTGCTGAGGCACTCGTATCCGGTCGCGCCTTGATGGTGTCGGGCGGGGGTTGGGGCGGCGGGGCGGGCGGGCGAGTCGTATCAGTCGGCGCGCGAACCTTCGTCGTATCCGCTCGTGTCGTATCCCGGACAACGGGCGGCCGCGGTCTCGGCCGTGGCGCGGGTGGAGGTGCTGCCGCCGGTGGTGGGGTCGTCGCGCGAGTGGGCGCGGGAGCCTGAGGGAGCGTGACCGCTCCCGTGCGCGTTGTCCCCACCTGGCGGAATTCGACGGGCTGCAGGAACTCGGTCGCGACTGGCACGCCGTGCCGCTTCGCGGGCGCGAATCGGAGCGTCCTGGCGCCGGCCAGCGCCGCCGAATCCAGCGCGGTGTAGCCGCTCGGCTCCGCGACGCGCGTCGATTCCGGAACTAGCTTGCCCGTCGAATCGACGTACAACCGCAGCGTGACATCCCCTTCGACCTTGTGCTCGAACAATGCCGGCGGATAGGCGATCGGCACGTCGGGGTTGAGGGCGACCGGCGCCTCCGACTCGGGGGGCGGCGCTGCGCCACCCTGTCTGTCCGATTGTTGAGAGCCGTGGCATTCCACGATCCCCATCAAACCGATCGCGATGAGCCGTCTCATGAGCCTCCACCTTTACGACGCTGCTGCCAGGCAGCCAAGCGATTCAACGCATCGAGCGGCGACAACGCGTTGACGTCGAGACCATCCAACTCCAGCAGGAGCGGGTCCGGCGCCGGGGCGAACAATCCCAGCTGCGAGGCATCCGGGGATGACGGCGGGCGCTGCTTCGCCACGTGGTGGCCCGCCTCGAGCAGCTTGAGGACCTGCCAGGCCCGCGTCACGACGGGATCGGGCAGCCCGGCGAGCCGCCCCACATGAATGCCATAGGAGCGATCCGCGCCGCCCGGCTCCAGCCGGTGCAGGAAGACGATTTCGTCTCCGACTTCACGGACCGCCACGTTGAAGTTGCGGACGTGCTCGAGCTCCTCGGTGAGCTGGGTCAACTCGTGATAATGCGTCGCGAAGATCGTCTTGCAGCCGACGGTGTTGTGCAGGCACTCCGTGACCGCCCACGCGATCGCCACGCCGTCATACGTCGAGGTCCCACGGCCGATCTCATCGAGGAGGACGAGGCTCCGCGCGGTCGCCCCGTGCAGGATCGCGCTGGTCTCGCTCATCTCGACCATAAACGTCGACTGGCCGCGGACCAGGTTGTCGGACGCGCCGACGCGTGTGAAAACGCGGTCGACCACGCCGATCCGCGCGCGCCGGCACGGGACGAACGAGCCGATCTGGGCGAGCACAACGCAGAGCCCGACCTGCCGCAAGAGCGTGGACTTGCCGGCCATGTTGGGACCGGTGAGCAGTACGACGCGGCCGCCTTCGTCCAGCATCACGTCGTTTGGGATGAAGGCCTCGCGGGCCATCATGCGCTCCACGACCGGGTGGCGGCTGCACTCGAGCTCGAGGGTGAAGTCGCTCGTCACTTCCGGCCGGACGTAGCGCTCGCGTACCGCGACGTCCGCCAGTGCCGCCCAGGCGTCGAGACGGGCCAGGTGGCCCGCGGTCGCTTGCACCCGGGCAATCGCGTCGCCCACTCGATGCCGCAGGCGGTCCAACACCTCCCCTTCGCGGGCCGCGATGCGCTCCTCGGCGCCGAGCACCTTGGCTTCGTACTCTTTCAGCTCGGGGGTGACGTAGCGCTCGGCGCCTGTGAGCGTCTGGCGCCGCTCGTAGTCGGACGGTATGCGCGCGCGGTGCGTGTGGGTGACCTCGATGTAGTAGCCAAAGACTTTGTTGAAGCCAACCTTGAGTGACGCGATGCCCGTGCGGTCGCGCTCGCGCGACTGCAGGCCGGCGATGTACTGCTTGCCGCCGTCGCGCGCCGCCTTGAGGTCGTCGAGCTCGCGGTCGTAGCCAGCCTTGATGGAATCGCCGTCCTCGACCTGTGCCGGGGGCCGCTCGACGAGCGCTCGCCCCAGCTCGTCGCCGATGTCGGCCAACAGGTCGAGGTCGTGGGCGGCCGTTTCGAGCAGGTCCGAGCCATCACGCCCGTTCACGCCGCCCAGCGCGCCGGCCACGTCGGGCAACCGCAAGATCGAATCGCGCAGCGCACCCATTTCGCGCGGCGCGGCGCGGCCGAGCGCGGCCCGGCCGGCGAGGCGCTCGAGGTCGCGCACCCCATCCAGCGCTTCGCGCAACCGTTCGCGGCCCCGGCCATCGGCGACGAACACCTGTACCGCGTCGAGCCGGGGGTTGATCGCGGCGGGATCCACGAGCGGCGCGAGTAGCCAGCGACGCAGCAGCCGGCCTCCCATGGGCGTCAGCGTCCGGTCGATCACCGCGAGCAACGTGGCCCCCTCCCCCCCCGCCCCCGCGCGCAGCGGCTCGACCAGCTCGAGATTGCGGCGCGTCATCTCGTCGAGCGGCATCACGTCGCCGCGCCGGACGATGGTGGGGTGCGCCAGGTGCGGGAGACCGCCGGGTTTGAGCTCGCGCGCGTAGCGCAGCAGCGCCCCCGCGGCGCCAAGGGCGGGCCGGTCGTCCGGTCCAATCCCCAGTCCGTCGAGGGACGCAATGCCGTAGGTGCGCATCAGGTCTTCCCGCGCGAGCTCGGCATCGAACTCCCACGCGTCACGCGTGGTGACGGTCGCGGCCGGCGTGGCCACCACGCCATCTGCCGGCAGCACCAATTCGCGCGCCTCATAGCGGGCGAGTGCCGGCTCGATTTCGAGGGTCGGCACGACTTCAAAGATCAACTCGCCGGTGGTGACATCCAGAATGGCGAGCCCGGCGGCAGTGCCCCGGGGATCGACGGCGACGATGTAGTTGTTCCGGTTGCGGACCAGCCAATCATCGGTGAGCACCGTACCCGGCGTCACGGTCTCGACGACGGCGCGACGCACCACGCCTTTGGCGAGCTTGGGGTCTTCGATCTGCTCGGCAATCGCGACGCGGTGCCCGTTCGCGATGAGTCGCCGCAGGTACTCCGTGGCCGCCTTGACGGGCACGCCGGCGAGCGGGATCGCAGCCGCACCGCCATTGTTGCGGGAGGTGAGCGTCAGCCCGAGCTCGCGCGCGGCGAGCTTGGCATCGTCCTCGAACATCTCATAGAAGTCGCCCATCCGAAAAAACAGGATGGTTTCGGGATGGTGGGCCTTGATGTCGCGGTATTGCTGCATCAGCGGCGTCTCAGGAGCTGGAGGCGTCACCGCGGTCATGGCTCGTCCACGACGAATGGCTGCCCGCCGACCTTCTGCTTGAGGCGCCGCTGCGACCGGACCGCCTCTTCCCGGGTCGCGTAGTGGCCAACGCGCACCTTGAAGAAGCCGGTCGAATCGCGCACGACACGCGCGGCGAAGCCCATGACCTTGAGCCGGGTGAGCATCTCGTCCACTTGCGCCGCGCTCTTCACGGCGAGGATCTGTACTGCATAGGTGTGTGGACCGGATGTGGCCCTGTTTCCGGTATCGCTCGGCGTGGGTGTCGAAGGGGTCGTTGCGGCCGTGGTCGGGGGGGGGGGCGCTGCAGCACACCGCGAGGCGTAGAAGCTCACCTGGTTCTTGAATTCGACATCGTCTCCCGAGCCGTCGAGCGCCTGCTGGATGAGCTCGCATCCACGTGTTTCGTTCTTGAGCTCGAAATAGGCACGTGCCGCCGAAAAATTGGCGCGCGCTCTGAGCGGGGAATCGGGATAGTCCCGGTTTAGCCGTTCGGCTGCCTGGACGGTCTGCGCGGGGTCGTGCTGCGCGAAGTAGAGCTGGGTGAGCAGCAACAGCGCGTCGTCGGCCCAGGCACTGGCGCCGTATTCGACCACGATGCGGTTCAGATTCGAGGCGACGGTCACCGCGTCGGGCGCAATCTTGGCGGCCGCCAGCAGCGCTTGTGGATACGAGGAGTCGCTGGGCGGGAGTGTGGCCAGCAGACGTCGGACGATCGCGCGGCCGGAATCGACCTGGCCGGACTGTGCGAGACGCATGGCTTCGACGAGTCGCGCATCGGTCTGGGCGGTTAGGCGGTTCAGCGGTTGAGCGGTTAGAAGGAGGACCGCCGTTCCAACCGCCAAACCGCCGAACCGCCCAACCGGCCGCTTCACGCCGCCTCCCGCTTCGTCACCGCAAACCGCAGCACCAGCTGCGTCACGATCCCCCGATCGTCCGAAACCGTCGCCGTTTTCAATGCATTATCGGCCGCGAGCGCGGCGCGCATCGCGTCGCCCAACTCGCGAGCGGTCCAGAATGCGCTCCACGCGCTCCACCGGGCCGCTTCCTCTTTATAGCTGCGCATCCCATACGGTCGAACCGCCTGCATGTGCCGGAACAAGGCGTCCGGAAGGCGACTCACGTTCACCCCGCGATCGCGCTCCGCTCGCGCCAGCGCGGTCCCGACCACGTGCGTGCCGAGCAACGACAGGATCTTCACGCCGCTCATCCCCGCCTGCTCGAGCACAGGCTCGACGAGCTGTGCCGCCTGTGCCGCCCGCCGCTCCAGCGCGGCCTCGACCAGATCAAACACCGTTTCACCCCTGCGCACGCCAACCAGACTGGAGACATCCTCGGCCGTCACCGGACGGCTGGTTCCCGCGCTGAGCGACGCCAGCTTCTCCAGCTCCCGGCTGAGTGTGCTGAGATCGTTGCCGACCGCCTGCAACAGCAGGTCCGAGGCATCTTGGGCGAGTGTCAGCCCCAAGGTCGACGCGCGGTGTTGCAGCCAGCGAGGAACGCGCTCGGCAGCGAGGGCATCCACCTCGACACCGGTGCTTGCCCGGAGAATCTCCGGATCGGCCTCTTCGCCCGCTGCGACAACGAGCACAAGCAGCGTGCTCGGATTGGGGGACGCGAGGTAGCGGAGGACTTCGTCGCGGAGCTTCGTCTTCCGTTTGCCGAGCTGCTCCATGCTGCGGATCACGACCGCCCGCCGCCCCGCCAGCATCGGCGGTGTGTTGACCAGCGCATGGAAGGACTCCGGCGTCAGGTCAGGAGCGAAGCGAACATCGAGATTGAAATCCCGACTTGAGCCCCCTCTCCCTACCCCCAACGCGGCGTCGACCAGCATGCGCACCGCCTCATCCTTGAGGACGTCTTCGTCACCGTACAGCAAGTAAACAGTTGCGGAGACGTGAGCGGGGGGCCCCTTCTTCAGACTGCGAAGGAGTGCATCGAGCGTGAGCGCCGCCATCCAGCGAAGTTACCGCGCCCCTGTGCTCGGAGAAAGGCTCCGTGAGGGGGAATATGGATTCCCCACGAGGATGATGGCGCGGGGATCCTGGAACGAAACGAACGGGAGGCTCCCACTCGCGACCGGCTTGGGGAACGCTACCGGTGGAAGCAGGGGTGCTCGCGCGATGCGGGGTCGATGTGTGACCTCGAAGACGAGAAGCCCGAGCGCGGCGATCACCAGGAGCGTCGCCGAAATCCCCGCCTGCGCCGGCGTGCGCGGCACGCGGCGGCGCTCGACGGCAATGCGGGCGTCGAGTCGCTGCCGAAAATCTGCGGATGGCGTAATGCGGGATGTGGCGTGCAAGGCATGAACGGCTTGGCGGATTGTGGCATCGTAACGACGACACGTCGCGCAATGGGTCAAATGTCGCTCAAAGCGGCGCAGGTCCCGGGCCGAGGTGATTAACCCGTCCCGAAACTCGGTGTGCCGTTCGAGGAATTCGCTGCAGAGCATGGGTGCAAAGTGTACCACCCCCGGCCGCGGGGTGTTCCGCCGCCGGGGGTGGGACATGCCGAATTGTAGCTAAACGAGGATGGGGCCGATGAGCTGGGCGAAGCTGTTGCGTGCCCGATTCAGGCGGCTCTTCACCGTGCCCAGGTTGCACCCGGTGATCTCGGCAATCTCCTGGTAGCTCTTCCCTTCGAGCTCCCGAAGCACGAACACCTCCCGGTGGTGCTCGGGTAGCCGCTGTACGCACTGATCCACGGCATCCTTGAGGAACCGCTTCCGATAGAGATCGTCCGGCCGCGCGGTGGTGTCCTCGAATTGCAGCGGCCGATGATCCGCTTCCCAATTCTTCTTGATGGTCTGGAACAGAACCAGCGGGTTGCGGCTGCGGTTGCGGAGCTCGTTCTTCGCCAGATTGGACGCGATCGTGTAGATCCACGTCGAGAATTTCTTGGTCTGGTCGAAGCGATGGAGGTGACGGAAGACCCGGATGAAGACTTCCTGTACGAGGTCCTCAGCCCGCTCACGATCACCGATTGTCCGATTCACGAAATTGAGCAACCGCGTCTGATAGCGATCGACCAGCGTGCCAAACGCCTGCGGCTCCCCCGCGAGATGGCGCATCACGACCTGACCGTCGTCCAACTCGTGCAGCGCTTCGCGCTGCAGCGCTCGCTGGGAGTCGGCGGCCGGCGTTGGATGCTTGAGCGTGGTCCGCATCGGTACCCTGCTGGTTCTGGCGGAAACGGTGATGAGGCTTCCGTGATTCACGTTTTGGGCAGTTCGCACAAACCGTGCCTCCCGAGTTTATAGACTAACCGATTGCGGCGTCAGCAGTTGTGATTCGCAATCGGTTGCGAAATGGGAATATTGTCCCCGCCCGGGGACGTGACAATTCCACATTCGATCTAGATCCGAAGAATGGGGCGGACTAATGCGCCAGAATGAAACCAGCCACAAAAAGGAGGCTCAACGCGGTCTTGGCGTCGGAGATTTCTCCGCTGCGCACCATCTGTACCGCTTCTGACAACGGCTTGGGGATTACCTCGATGAACTCGTCGGGCTCGCGCGCGTGCTTGTCGGCCGTGAGGTCGGACGCCCAAAAAAGGTGAATCCGTTCGTCCGTGAAGCCGGGTGTTGTCCATATAGTGGTAAGACGCTCGACCCGTCCGGCTTTCACACCGACCTCCTCCAGCAGCTCACGGTGGGCGCACACCTGCGGGTCTTCGCCCGGGTTGAGCCGGCCGGCCGGGATTTCGATCAGCACTCCGTTTGCGGCGTAGCGATACTGCTGGATCAACAGCACGGTGGGATCGTTTCCGCGCGGATCGGATGCGAAGGGTACGACAGCGGCGGCTCCGGGGTGCCGAATCATTTCGAGCTGTCCGATGGATCCATCGGGAAAGCGCACCGAATCCACGTCCAAATCGATGACTCGTCCCGAATGGATGCGCTTGCTGGCGATCTGCATCGGCAATCCTTCTTTCTAGTGCTGGAACAGCCAGGTGAAGGGCACCTTGAAGCCCTCCGCGAACAGATATCCGGTATTGCGGCGGACGTTGGCATGAATTGGTGAACCAGCGGCTGGCGACGTGTACGGGGTCAACCCCAGGCGTCGGGCGATGATTCGCAGGCGCAGCATGTGAAAGCCGTCGCTGACGAGGAGCACGCGACGGCTATCCCGTCCCGCGAACCATCGTTTGATCTGCTCGACGGAGGAGTAGGTATCGTGGCCGCCGGCGAGCGGAATGACCGCCTCGTCCGGCAGGCCGAGGCGGGCGAGGTAGTCCCGCCCGACGTTGGCTTCGTTGAGTGAGTCGCGCGGGCCGACGCCGCCCGTGACCAGGACGACGGGGGCGAGGCCTCGCTGGTAGAGCGTGGCGGCGTGATCGAGTCGAGCGCGAAAGACGGGGGATGGCCGGCCGTTGTACTGCGCGGCGCCGAGGACCGCGATGGCATCGGCGCCCGTTGCTTCATCGTGCGCCGCCTGGATGGCGACCGCGACCACAACCGCCGCCCAGGTGAGCGTGAGCAGGACGACTAGAAGGAGAACCCCGCCGACGGCACGCCGTCCAGTCCAGAAAGGCATGCCACAAGATACTCAGGGCCTAGTAAGCAACTCCTCAAACAGGGTCAGCGCCCGCGGATCTTCCGATTGACCCAGCCAGAAGATGGCCTTGCGGCGCAGGTCGGGGTCCTTGTTCTCCTTGGCGATCCGGATCAGAGCCGGAACGCCTTCGTCGCGGGGCCGCTGCGACAAGGCGAACACCGCCGACTCGCGCACCTCGCGATCCTGGTTCCCGTCGTCGACGAGATCGGTCAGGCCGCGCGTCGCGGCGTCACCGGCGGCCTGCCCGAGCCAGAACACCGCAGAGCGCCGGACCTTCCGTGTGACGTTGTCCGCCTTGGCAATCTTCAACAGATCGGGCCAGATGGAGACGCTGTCGGCCAATGCCGCCGGGAAGATGGCTTTCTCCGCCGCGCGCGACTCATCGCGGGCGGCCAGACCGAGCAGGTAGCTGGTCGCGTCCTTCGTCCCGACCATGCCGAGGTCCGTCGCCGACGCGTTCGCGCGCCACTCGCCTCCGACATACACCCGCAAGTCGGTGATCCGGCCGCTGCTCTTGTAGAGGGCGATGCGGATGGGGCCGGAGTCGCACGGTGAGTCCCAGTCGTTGCGGTTTTCCCAATTCCCGTCGACCTGGCGGCTGCGGCAATTCCCCTTGTCGCAATCCCAGCTGATCATGTTGCGGCCGTTGCCGTACACGCCCGGACGGGCGGCAAAGCTGAGACGCACCGATCCGTCGGGCGCGGCGGCCACGCGTTTCTCGAGCGTCTGCGCGGTTGCCGTGCTCGCCGCGATCAGCAGCAACCACGCACCACGCAGCACGTACCACGCACGTGTGTTCATTGGTTGATGAGCTCCTGGAGATACTGCGCTGCTCGCGGGCTTCGCGACTGGCCGACCCAGAAGATCGCCTTCTTGCGAAGCTCACGGTCGGGGTCGTTTTTCCCGATCTGGAATAGCTTGTCGAGCGCGGCGTCTTCGCGCCGTTGCGAGTACACGAAGATCAGCTGCTCTTTCATCTCGCGGTCGTTCATGCTGTCGTACAGCCGCACGAGATCCGCGACATCCACGCTGTGTCCCTGCCCGGCCCAAAACAGCGCCTTCTTGCGGATTTCGATGTCCTCGTGCGAATCCAGGGCGATGTCCATCAGCCAGCGGTAGTTGTCGGCGCCGCCCATTTGCGACAGGGAGAAGATCACCTTCTCCTTGAGGTCCTCGTTGTCGAGCTTCTTGTAGAGATCCTTCAAGAACTGCGCGTTGTCCTCCGACCGGTTCTGCCCCAGCCAGAAGATCGCCTTTTCGCGGAGATCGCTATTGACGTCGCTGCGCTCCGCGAAGGCGCGCAGCGTCGCGCCAGCACGCGCGCCACGATGCTGCGACAACGCAAAGATCGCCTTCTCCTGGATCTCGGGATCCGTCTTGGGATCTCGCAGAATCGAATCCAGCGCCAGGGCCGTCTCATCGCCCGGCACCTGGGAGAGCCAGAACACCGCCTGCTCGCGAACTTCCTGATCGGGGTCGGAGCGCACGGCGTTGAGCAGGATGGAGGTCGTCTCATCGCTGCGCTTTTGTGAGACGAGAAAGACCGCCTTGCGCCGCAGGCAGGTCGAGCCGGGATCACGCCGTGCCAGAACAGTCTTCAGCGTGGGCACCGCTCGTTCTGCGTCCATCTGCAGCATGGCATTGAGGGCGGCGAGTCGAATGTCGTCGTCGTCGTCGCAATTGTTGATTTCGTACCGGTGCCGGCCCGGAACCCCGGCGATGGCGGCGACCGGGGGTGTTCCTGCTACCGGCGGTATCGCGGCGACGGGCGCAATCTCATCGACGTCCTGAGCGATCGCTGTCGCGGCGGGCTGATCGCCACGCCGGGCCAGCTCACCTTGAATGCGTCGCAGCAGCACCTCGGCATCACGGCGCGTCGTGGCTTTGGAATAGCGATCGGCCTGTGTCTTCAGCGCGCTGCGAGCGGCCCGCAGGTTGTCGTCAGAACCGGTCCGATAGAGTGCGAACGCTTCCCAGTAATACGTGTTCGGAACGTACGTCGACCGCGGATAACGATCACGAATCCGGCGGAAGAGGTCGGCTGCCTGCTGGTACTGATTCTGATTCAGCGCGCGACGCGCGGCGCGATACAACGAATCTGCGACGTCCGCCTGCGTGCTGGCCTCGTCCTGCGGCCAACGGGGCTCGGGCTCGTCCTCCAAGTCAAAAGCGAAGTCGCCAACGTCCGCGAGCGACGCCAGCCCGGCGAGGTCAGCGAGCCCGGCGAGCTCCTGGAATCCACCGGCCAGGGCCACTGGGGCGGCGCTGAGCGCGAATACCGGCGCCTGGAGCGCTTGCGCCGACATCGCCAGCACGGGAGCCTGCGCGCTCAGCATTGCGAAGTCGGGCCGCGCCATCGCCAACCCCGCGGCCGCCGCCTCGAGCTCTGCCGCCGAGGCCGCAAACGGTGCGATGGTACGAGCATGCGCGCGACGATGCGCGCGGGGCGCTGGCGACGCCGACGGGGCCGGGAGCGCCTGGATACTGGTCGTAACGGCGAGCAAGAGGGATAGGGAAGACAACATCAGAGTGCTCCTTCTGTGCGTACCGGTACGGGCCCGGCAGGAATAGCCGAGCGCAGCTTGGGCAACACGTTCGATTGGTTCATGCCTTGCGTGATAAGGTCGGCGTCATGCCGGTCTTGGGCGGTGCCGAGCTGTGAGATTTGCACGAGCACAAGCTCCAGATCCTCGAGCAGCGACCGCATCCGCGGATCCTTCGCGGCCGGCGAGTCGAGCATGAGCTGCGTGGTCGTGAGCAGGTCGCGCGCTTGACTCGCGAAGCGGGCGCTGTGCGCGTCGCCTTGCGCGTCCGCGCGGAAGCCGGTGAGGAATGCCTCCGCGCGCGACAGGTATTGTGTCGCGGCGACCTGGTAGACGACGTCAGGCTGCGTGGAGTCGGCTTCCGTTGCAGCGACTGGCGTGACCCTGGCCGCCGAGGGTTGGTGAGCGGTCCACCGGCCGATGCCGATGCCGATGACCAAGACTGCGGCGGCCGCCACCACCCAGCGCATCCAGGGGCGCAGCTCGATGACGTGCTTACTCCGGCGCGCGTCTTCGATCCGCTTCCAGATCTCCTCACGGGGAGTAGCGCGTGGGGAGTGGTACGATTTGGCCGCACCCTTGAGCCACTGTTCGAATTTCGGATCTTCGTGCTGGTCCATCATCTCACCCATTCTCCTGCGAAGTCTGACAGTGCCACGCGCAATTTGCCGCGTGCGCGCGACAGCTGCGCCTTCGACGTGCCGGTCTCGACGCCCAACGCGGCGCCGATTTCTTCGTGTGTATAGCCCTCGACGTCGTGCATCAGCAACACCGTGCGGTAACCCTCCGGAAGTGCGTCGATCGCCTGCTTGAGTCTCGCCTTTAAATCCGGCTCCGCTTCGTGGTGCACGCTGCCGATCTCGTGCGCATCGTCGATGTCCGTTTCCCGCTGCCGAAACCGCTTCACCTTGCGCAAGCCGTTCAATACCACCGTCGTCGTGATCGTGTGTAGCCAGGTCGAAAAGGCGGCATCGCCACGGAACGAACCGAGCCGGTCGAACGCGCGAATGAACGTTTCCTGGGTGAAATCCTGCGCGAGGGCGTCGTCGCCCGCGAGCCGGAAGGCCAGGCGGTACACGCGGTCCACATGCGTGTCATACAGCGCGCGCTCTGCTGCGCTATCCCCGGCGCGGACGCGGGCAATGAGCTGTGATTCGTCCACGGCGCTCCGAGGTGACGGGCTGGTCTCGTAACTACTGATGGGACACGGGGGACGACAAAAGGGTTACGTCAGCGGGCCCTATCTGGTGCCAAACAGGCGGTCCCCCGCATCCCCCAGGCCGGGCAGGATATAGCCTTTGGCGTTGAGCTCCCGATCGAGGGATGCGGTATAGATCGGGACCTTGGGGTGGGCATCCAGCATCGCCTTCACCCCTTCCGGTGCCGACACCAGGCACAAAAACCGGATCTTCTGCGCCCCGGCACGGGACAGCGCACTCACCGCGGCGACCGCTGAGCCACCCGTGGCCAGCATCGGGTCCAGCAGGAAGAACGCGCGGTCCGCCTCGCCAGAAGGGATCTTGAAGTAGTAATCAACGGGCTGCAGAGTCGAATGGTCGCGATATAGGCCGATGTGACCCACGCGGGCGGAGGGGATGAGCTGCGAAATCCCCTCCACCATCCCGAGCCCGGCGCGCAGGATCGGCACGAGGGTGAGCTTCTTCCCGGCCACCTGACTCCCGGTGGTCTTCTCGAGCGGCGTCTCGATCTCCACCGGTTCCAGCGGCAGATCCTTCGTCACTTCGTACGCCATCAACATCGCGATCTCGTTCACGAGCTGCTTGAAGTCGCGGGTGCTGGTGCGTTTGTCCCGCAGGATCGTGAGCTTGTGCTGGATCAACGGATGCGAGAGCACCGTGAGGTTGGGGAACTGTCGCGTCTCAACCCGTGGCATAGGCGGAGAAAGTACGCTCGCGGTTGCGGGCGCGCGACCGGCGGCGTAATAGTGCTGGGCACATGGCCGATCGCCCGCTCACCATCCTCGAAGTCACGCATGCGGGGCACCAAGCCGGCTCTACCTTCCTCATCCACAGCTTGTGCGCTCCGCTGGTGACGCGGGGCCATCGGGTGCTGGTCGGTTGCAGGCCGGACAGCCTGCTCGCCGAGCTGGCTGCAGACTCAGGGCTGCCCGTCGTGCCGCTCGACTTCCGGCGGCTCGGTCCGCTTGCCGGGGCCCTCGAGAGCGTCTTCGCGCGAGAGCAGATCGATCTCGTCAATAGTCACGACAGTCGCGACCGCCGCGCGCTCACCTGGCTGCGTTGGCGGCACCGGCTGCCGCAGGCGTTCGTCGTCACGCGCCACACCATGCCGCTGTCGTCGCCGGCCGAGCTGATCGCGGTCGGCCTGTCGGCCGATCGGACAATCGCGGTGAGTCACGCGGTAGCCCGCGGATTGCGGCGGCGCCTCTATCCCGGCGCGCGCCTCCGCCCTGTGCCCAATGGCATCGATCTCGCCCGGGTCGATGCGCCACCGACGGCGGCAGCCATGTCCGCTGCGGCAGCCGCTCTCGGCGACGTCGCGGGACGTCCCGTCATCGTGGTCCTCGCGCGGCGCAAGGATCAGCACATCCTGCTCGAGGCGCTCCCGGCCGTCGCGCGACCGGTCGTCGTGGCGTTCGTGGGAATCGAACCCGACGACCAGTTGCGCGCCGTGGCGGCCCGCTTGCCGCCGCGCCACCGCGTGGTTTATGTCCCCTTCACCGACCAGCCCCTTGCCTTCTACCGGCTGGCGACGATCGCCGCGTTGCCCTCCCGCATCGAAGGACTGTCCCTCGCGCTCCTCGAGGGGATGGCGCTCGGCGTCCCGGTCGTGGCGTCCCAAGCGGGAGGAAACCCCGATCTCATCACGTCGGGCGAAACGGGGCTGCTCGTTCCGCCGCTCGACCGGCGCGCGTGGGCCGCGGCGCTCGAACGGACGCTCGGCGATCCGCCGTTCGCCGCACGGATCGGGACCCGTGGCCGCGAGCTGGTGCGGCGGGAGTACACACTCGAGCGCATGGTCGAACAAACCGAGGCCGTATATCGTGAAGCCATGGAGCGCCGCTTCATCAAGGGAGGGCCGCGTGCAGGCGCCGATCACCGTCGTCATTCCCACGCTGAATGAGGCAGCGCAGATCGCCGCCTGCATCCGCCACCTCGACTGGACGGCCGACGTCGTGGTCGTCGACGGCGGATCCACGGACGACACGGTCGCGCTCGCGCGCGCCGCGGGCGCGCGCGTCCTCACGGACGGTCCCCGCGGCATCGGCGAGCAGCGCAATGCCGGCATCGCAGTCGCCCGGTACGATTGGGTCTTCGCGCTCGATGCCGATGAACGGATCGGACCGGAGCTGGCGCAGGAAATCATGGCCGTGCCGGCGGGGGCCAACGGGGCGGGGGCGGGGGCGGGGGCGGGGGCGACACACGAAGCCTATCGGGTGAAACGCCGGAACGCATTCCGCGGGCGCGTGCTCCAACGCGGCCATTGGGGCAACGACTGGGTGGTGCGCTTCGCGCGACGCGAGTTCCGCTACGGCGGCAGCGCGGTGCATCCCGGCCTTCAGGGCCTGCGCGACGTCGGGACGCTCACGCAGCAACTCGATCACACTCCCTACCGCGATCTGAGCCACCACATCGAGAAGCTCGTCGCGTACGCGCAGACGAGCGCGTACGCGCTCGCGGCGCGGGGGGAGCGCGCGCGGTGGAGTGATCTCGCGTTGCGTCCCGCCGCACATTTCTGGCGGGAGTATCTCTTGCGCGGCGGTTTCTTGGACGGCCGGATGGGCGTCATCCAGGCGGCGATGGGCGCGATCGGTGGCTTCCTCAAGTACGCGTTTCTCTGGGAGCAGGAGTGACGGGTTGGGAACAGTCGTCACCCAGCCTGCTCCTCGCGTTCAACTTCCCACCGCATGAGGGCGGCATCGCGCGCATGATGGGCGAGATGGCCCGGCGCTATGCCCCCTACTCGCTACTCGTGTCGACCGGCACATATGCCGGCAGCGCCGAGAGTGACACGGACTATCTGCAGGGCATCGACCGCGTGCCCGTTCGGGCGAAGCGACTGCGGACGGTGAATGGTCTGGTGCGCTGGACGATCCGCGCCGACGCGCTGGCCCGCCGGCACCGTCCGCGATTCACATGGTGCGCCGAGCTGAAGCCGGCAGCCTATCCGGCCCGATGGCTGCGCGCTCGTTACGGCATCCCGTACGGCGTCTTCACGCACGGCGCGGAACTGCTGTTGCTGGATCACAAGCTGCGGCGCTCGCGATTCAAGCACTGGACCGGCCGCAAGCTGCTCGACGGAGCGTCGGTCTTCGTGGCCAACAGCCAGTGGACCGCCGACTACACACGCCGAATCCTCGCTGACCTTGGGCTCGATCACCAAGGCGACCGCGTCCACACGGTCCCCCTCGGCACCGATCCCGAACAATTCCAACCGGGGCTCCCCACCGCGCAGATCCGGCTTACGTACGGTCTCGAGGGCGGCCCGTGGATCCTGACCGTGGCGCGGCTCGATTGGCACAAGGGATTCGATACGGTGATCAGGGCCCTTCCGGCGGTGCGCGCGGCCCATCCGAAAGTGCGCTACGCGATCGCCGGCGTGGGAGAGTGCCGGCCGTATCTCGAGCGGCTGGTCGCGGAGCTGCAATTGGGCGACGCGGTGCGGTTTCTCGGATTCGTGCCGGAGGCGGATCTGCCGGAGCTCTACAACGCGGTAGACGTGTTCGCGCTCGTGTCGCGACGCTACGATCTGCTGGTGGAGGGTTTCGGTATCGCCGCGGTGGAGGCGTCGGCGTCGGGTCTTCCCGTGGTGGCGGGTCGAGAAGCCGGCCTGATCGACGCGGTGCGCGACGGCGAAACGGGATTGCTGGTCGATCCTTACAGCCCGGCAGCGGTGGCCGAGGCACTCAACCGCCTGCTTGCGGACGCCGCGTTGCGGCGGCGGATGGGCGCGGCAGGTCGCCGCGCGGTCGAGACGTACTTCAACTGGGACCGCGTGGTGCGTGATATCGAGGACATCGAGGCGAGTTGCGACTAAAGGGCCGGCGGATAACTTCGTGGGTTCCCGCCGGAACTTCGGAGGAATGATCATGCGCAGCACCCTACTCAAAGTCGCGGCATTCGCTCTCTACGCGACGCCGCTGTGTGCTCAATCCGTCGACAGTCTCGTCGCGAAGTTCATCCAGGCGTCGGGCGGCCTGGCGCGCATTCAAGCGCTGCAGACGCTGCGCCGCACCGGGAAGTACAACGGGGGCGGCGGGTTCGAGGCGGTGGTGGTGCAGGAAAACAAGCGCCCCAGCAGCGTGCGGGAAGAGTTTTCGATCCAGGGCATGACCGGGATCAACGCGTACGATGGGCACAACGGCTGGAAGATCGAGCCCTGGAACGGCAAGCGGGATCCGGAAGCTCTCGGTGAAGAAGAGATGCACGGCATTCTCGACGACGCCGACTTCGATGGCGCGCTCGTGAACTACCAGGCCAAGGGCAACCGCGTCGAGTACCAGGGACTGGAGCAGATCGAGGGCAGCGATGCATACAAGCTCAAAGTCACCCGACCGAACGGCGACGTGAGCTTCTTCTATCTGGATACCGAGTACTACGTGCCGATCAGAATCGACACGCAGCGGATGATCCGCGGTGCTCCCCAGGAATACGAGACGTCGCTCGGCGACTACAAGCAGGTCAACGGCGTCTTTCTCCCCTTCTCGTACGAGTCTGGACCAAAAGGCAGCAGCAGCACGGATCGTTCGAAAGTCACGTACGACAAAATCGAGGCCAACGTCCCGCTCGACGATGCGCGGTTCGCGCGGCCGGGGGCACGTCCATGATCCTCCTCCTCCCACTCCTGCTCGTTCAGGCGCAGACCCCCGCCGTCAAGGTCGATTCGGAAACGATCTCCGGGCTCGGCGCCCGCAACATCGGCTCGGCGGCGATGAGTGGGCGCATTGCGGCGGTCGCGGCGGTGCACGAAGGCGCGCGGCTCACCGTCTACGTCGGTGCCGCGAGCGGCGGCGTCTGGAAGTCGATGAACGGCGGCACGACGTTCAAGCCCGTCTTCGACAAACAGCCGGTGCAGTCGATTGGCGCGGTGACGATCGACCCGAAGAACCCGAAGGTGATCTGGGTGGGGACGGGCGAGTCCTGGATGCGCAACAGCGTGTCCATCGGCAACGGGATCTACCGGTCGGACGATGGCGGCGAGAACTGGACCAACATGGGCCTGCGCGAGTCCGAGCACATCGTCAAGATTCTCGTCGACCCCAACCAGACGAACACCGTCTACGTCTGCGTTCCCGGAAAACTCTGGAGCGACAGCAACGACCGCGGCGTCTACAAGACGACCGACGGCGGGAAGACGTGGACACAGGTGCTGAAGGCCACGAACGCCTCGACCGGCTGCTCGATGCTCGCCATGGATCCGTCGCGCCCCGGGACGCTGTATGCGGGCATGTGGGACTTCCGCCGCCGCGGCTGGACCTTCCGCTCAGGCGGCGACAGCGCGACCGCGCCGAGCGCCTCGAGCTTGTTCAAGAGCACGGACGGCGGTGCGACGTGGACCGATCTGACGGCAACAGCCGGCTCCGGTTTGCCGGCCAAACCGTGGGGTCGCGTCGCCGTCGCGGTGGCGCCGTCGAAGCCCGACATCGTCTACGCGTTCATCGAAGCGGTGCCGCCGCTCAACGCGCTCTATCGCTCCGACAACGGCGGCAGAACGTGGCAGATGCTGGATCGCAGCCAGAACATGATCTGGCGGCCGTTCTACTTTGCGAACCTAATCGTCGATCCCGGTAATCCCGATCGCGTCTACAAGCCGGACGGCGGTCTCATCGTGAGCACGGATGGCGGGAAGAGCTTCAGCGGCATTTCGGGCGGCGCGCACGGCGACTTCCACGACGTGTGGGTCGATCCGAACGACACCGATAATCTGATCACGGGCGACGACGGTGGTCTGTGGTTCTCGTACGACGCCGGCAACAAGTGGGTGAAGAACGAGAATCTGCCGGTCTCGCAGTTCTATCACGTCAGCGTGGACATGGAGCGGCCGTACAACGTGTACGGCGGACTGCAGGACAACAGCTCGTGGGTGGGGCCGTCGGAATTCCCGGGTGGGATCACGAACCACCAATGGGAGAACATGTACGGCGGGGACGGGTTCTGGATGTTCGCCGATCCGACCGATCCCGACTACCTCTACGCCGAGTCGCAGGGCGGAGAAATTGGCCGGGTCAATCGCAAGACGCACGAAGGGCGCAACATTCGGCCACTGCCGCGCTACCAGGAGAAGAAGCTCCGCTTCAATTGGAACACGCCGATTCACATCAGCGCGACGCAAAAAGGCACGATCTACATCGGCGCGCAGGTCCTGTTCCGGTCCAAGGATTTTGGACAGACCTGGGAGCGCATCTCGCCCGACCTCACGACCAACGATCCGCAAAAACAGAAGCAGGAGCAGTCGGGCGGCGTCACCGTCGACAACTCGGCCGCCGAGATGCACACCACGATTTTCGCGATCGCGGAGTCACCGCGCGACGGGCAGGTGGTCTGGGCGGGCACCGATGACGGGAACCTGCAGGTCACGCGCGACGGCGGAAAGACATGGACGAACGTCGTCGGCAACATCGCCGGCCTTCCGAAGAACGCGTGGGTCTCATCGGTGGATGCGGGACACTTCGCGCCGGGAACGGTCTACGCGACCTTCGACCTGCACACCTTCGGCGACATGCGAGCCTACGCCTACAAGTCGACCGATTTCGGCGCGACATGGACACCGCTGGTAGCGCCGGACAGCCCGGTGCGCGGCTACGCGCACGTCGTCAAGGAAGACCTCGTCAATCCCAACCTGCTGTTCCTTGGCACCGAGCTCGGGCTCTGGGTGTCGGTGGACGGCGGGAAGCAGTGGGCGCGCTACAAGGGTGGGGATTTGCCCGCGGTCGCCGTGCGGGATCTCGCGATCCATCCGCGCGACCACGACCTCGTGATCGCGACGCACGGCCGCGGGATCTGGATCGTGGACGACATCTCGCCGCTCCGTGCGCTCACCCCCGAGGTTCTCGCCAGCCCGGTCGCGTTCCTCGCGGCACGTCCGACGGTCCAGCGCCTGCAGGCCGGCGGCGGGTGGTCGAACGGCGACGCGATGTTCGTGGGTGCCAATCCGCCGAGCGATGCCGTGATCACCTACTATCAACGGCGGCGGCACATCTTCGGCGACATGAAGCTCGAGGTCTTCGACGCGAGCGGCAAACTGCTGGGCACGTTGCCGACGAGCAAACGTCGCGGCTTGAATCGTGCCACGTGGTCGATGCGCTTCACGGCGCCGCGCGTGCCGCCGGCGGCGAGTGCGGCCTTTGGCGCCGCGTTCGGCCCGCGCGTCCTGCCGGGGACCTACACGATCAAGCTCACGAAGGACACGGCCACGTTTACGACGCAGCTCGCCGTCGTGCCGGACCCGCGCAGCACGCACACCGCGCAGGAGCGGCAGGCGGCGCTGGATCTGGCACTCAAGATGTCGGGCACGCTCACCGACATGACGTTTGCGGTCGAGCGGATGAACGGCGTCCGCCAGGCGCTCGACGAGCGCGCGGGGCGGCTGCCCCCGGGCGATGCCGTTACGAAGCGCCTCCGTGCGGCTTCGGCGGCCGTCGATGCGATGCGAAAGAAGATCGTGGCGACGAAGGAAGGCGGCATGATCACAGGCGAGGAGCGCCTGCGCGAGAATCTGACCGATCTGTACGGCAACATCATCTTCTATGACGGTGGGCCGTCGCAGACGCAGGTGGAGCGTGCGGACGCGGTGGCGCGGGAGCTCGCGGATGTCGTGCGGGACTTCGATGCCTGGACGACGCGCGAGCTGGCGGGCATCAATGCGGCGCTCCGCAGCAAGAGACTCGAGCCGATCGCGGTGATGAGTCGCCAGCAGTGGGAGGCCGCGGGCGGGTAGGGTCCAGCGGGCCCAACGTCTGCGACCCGGTCCACTTGACGTCCGTGTGACCCGGCGGTATTTGAGTTCCAGCTACGTTCCTTCGCCACGCCGCTTCGACGCCACGAAGGACCGGGGGGCTTGCGGCCATGGCAAGATCTTCTGGAGTGGGTGCGGCACCGGGGGTCGTCAAGCGTGACGCCGGCGACGCCCAACGGCACGGCTCGCTGGACGCCGACATCATCATCGCCAACGCGCCGGACCCGGTGTTCGTTTCCGACCTCGAAGGCAAAATCCTGCAGGCCAACGATGCCGTTTCCCAGCTGCTCGGGTTTCGCCAGGATGAGGTGCTCGAGCAGTCGCTCTCGCGCTTCATCAGTCCCGAGGAAACGCGGGAGTTTACTGCAGCACTGCGCGAAGTCGTCGAGCGAGGTGTCATGCGGAACGTGGTCCTGAACCCTCGCAGCGCGAGTGGCGAGGTCATCCCCACGAGCTTGAACGCCTCCGCGCTACGCGATCCCGACGGCAAAGTCATCGGCGCCATCGGCATCCTGCGCGACATGCGCGAGCTCGACAAGGCCCGCGCCTACGCCGAGAGCCTCATTAAGAACGCCCCCGACCCGGTCTTCGTCTCCGACCTCGAGGGCAAGATCCTCCAGTCCAACGACGCGGTGTCCGCGCTCCTTGGTTTCCGCCCGGACGAGCTGCTCGAGCAGTCGCTCTCCCGCTTCATCAGCCCCCAAGAGACCCGCGAGTTCACCGCCGCTCTCCGCGAAGTCGTGGAGCGCGGCGTCACGCGCAACGCCCACCTCAACCCCCGTAGTGCGAGTGGGGAGGTGATCCCCACGACGCTCAACGCCTCCGCCCTGCGCGATCCGGACGGAAAGGTGATCGGCGCCATCGGCATCCTGCGCGACATGCGCGAATACGAGCAGGTGGTTCGCGACCTGGAAAAGTCCAAGACCGAGCTGCAGGAGAAGATCCTGGATCTCGAGAAATTCGAGGAAGTCGTCGTCGGTCGCGAGCTGAAGATGATCGCCCTCGAAAAGGAGCTGGAGAGCCTGCGGATGAAGTCGAAGGACTGAAGCTGAGGAAGCATTCTGATCGCGATGCCAGAGCCCACCACTGCCGAGCGCCGACTCCGTGCGCACGTGGAGGCGCTCGAGCGCCGCCTGCAAAAACGCGACGCGCAGCGCCGCGCGATGTTCCACATCATGGGCGACCTGAACGAGTCCAACAAGCGTCTCGCGAGCCAGCGGAAGGCCATGCTGCATATCCTCGCTGACTACGAGCAGGACCGCCGGCGACTCGCCCGCCAGACCGAGCGGCTCGACGGTTCGCGGAGGGCCTTGCTGCACATCCTTCAGGACTCGCACGAGGACAAGCTGCGTCTGGAGGCCAGCCGCAAGGCCATGATTCACATCATGGGGGACCTGCGGGAGACCACGGCCGAGATGCAGCGGCGCGAACAGGAGCTGCGCGACAAACAAGAGCAGCTCGTTCAAGCGGGAAAGCTCGCGACGCTCGGCGAGCTCACCACCGGCGTCGCCCACGAGCTCAACAATCCACTCAATAACATCGGCTTGTTTGTAGGCAATGCCGTCGACCTCATCGAGTTCGCGGAGTCGGAGAAAGGGCAGGTAATCCGCGAACTGCGCCATGCCATGCAGCAGGTCAGCAAGGCCACGGAGATCATCTCGCATTTGCGTACGTTCGGGCGGGCGGCTCCCGCCACCCGCGAGCCGACCTCCCTGAGGCTCGTGATCGAGCGGGCGCTTGCCCTCATGCGGGAGCAGCTCCGGCTGCGCGAGATCGAGGTCATGGTCGAGCTGGGTCCGAAGGAGCCGATGGTCGTCGGCAATGCGATTCAACTCGAGCAGGTCTTTATCAACCTGTTGGCCAATGCGCGTGATGCGGTCGCCGGGTCGCCACGAAAGGCGATTGGCATATCGGCTTCGGCCCGCTCCGAGGCTGTGGAGGTCGCAGTGGCCGATACCGGGCCCGGGATTCGGCCCGGGCTTGAGCGGCGGATCTTCGATCCGTTCTTCACCACCAAGGAGGTCGGGAAAGGCACGGGCCTGGGTCTCTCCATCACCTACGGGATCATCAAGGACCACGGGGGCACGATCTCGGTCATGAGCCCGCCCGGCGAGGGCGCCACCTTCGTGATCCGCTTGCCTCTCGCTCCGGCTGATCCGGCCCCGGCATGACGGCGTCGCACGTCCTCCTCGTCGACGACGACCCGGCGCTGCTACAGGCGCTTCCCGAGGCCCTCCGGCTCCGCATGAGCGACGTGACGGTGGAGACGGCCGACTCGGCGCCAGCCGCGCTCGACCGGATCGCCGCCCGGGATTACGACGCGATCGTCACCGACATCAAGATGCCGGGGATAGACGGTCTCGCGCTCCTGGCCGAGATCCGCGGGCGTCAGCCCGACACGCCCATCCTCCTCATCACGGGCCACGGGGAGTACGAACTGGCGATTCAGGCTCTGCGCGCCGGCGCGTACGACCTCATCAAGAAGCCGATCGATCGGGATGACTTCGTGGTTTCGTTGGACTGCGCGATCCGTGCGCACGCGCTGAATCGCCGCGTGAAGGACCGGCAGTCAGCGCTGGAGCGCTGCGCCAGCGAACTGGAGCGGATCACGGAGGGGCAGGCACGCGCACAAGCTCGGGTGCTGCTCGTTGACGACGACGCGGCCCTGCTGCAGGCGCTGCCCCAGGCTCTGCGGCTCCGGATGCGCGAGGTGACCGTGGACACGGCCGACACGGCGGCAGCGGCGCTCGAGCGGATCGCTTGCCGGGACTACGACGCGATCGTCACCGACATCAAGATGCCGGGGATGGACGGGCTCGCGCTCCTGGCCGAGATCCGGGGGCGCCGGCCCGACACGCCCATCGTCATGATCACGGGCCACGGGGAGTACGGCCTCGCGCTGCGGGCCCTGCGGGGTGGCGCCTACGACTTCATCCAGAAGCCGATCGATCGGGATGACTTCGTGGCATCCTTGGACTGCGCGCTTCGCGCACACGCGCTGAACCGGCGGGTGAGGGACCGGCAGATAGCCCTGGAGAGGTGCGCCAGCGAGCTGGAGTGCATCGTGGAGAAGCTGGCCGCGCGAGAGGAGCCATGAACGAGGCGCGCGTGCTCCTCGTCGACGACGACCCGGCCCTGCTAGAGGCGCTGCCCGAGGCCCTGCGGCTGCGCATGTCCGCGCTGACGGTCGATACGGCTGACTCCGCGGCGGCGGCGCTCGACCGGATCGCCGACCGAGACTACGACGCGGTCGTCACCGACATCAAGATGCCGGGGATGGACGGGCTCGAGCTGTTGGCCAAGCTCCGAACACGGCGACCCGACACCCCCACGCTGATGATCACGGGGCACGGCGAGCACGATCTGGTGGTGCATGCGCTGCGCGCCGGGGCGTACGACTTCATCCAGAAGCCGATCGACCGGGATTACTTCGTCGCGTCGTTGTGCCGGGCGATTGAGACCCGCGCGTTGACTCGGCGGTGTAAGGAACAGCAGCTCGCGCTGGAGCGCCACCTCACCGACCTGGAGGCCATCGTCGAGGAGCGCACGCGCGAGCTGCGGCAGACCAGCAAAGTGATCGAGAGCCCGTTCCGGTGGATGATGGGCCCGAGCGGGCAGATGGAGCAGGTCGTCCGGCAGATCAAGCAAGTGGCCGAGTCCCCGCTCTCTGTTCTCGTCGAGGGAGAAACCGGCACGGGCAAGGAGCTCGTAGCTCGCGCCATCCATCAGCTGAGTGCCAGACGCGAGCAGCCGTTTGTCGCCGTCGACTGCGGCGCGATCCCGGACACCCTGATCGAGTCGGAGCTCTTCGGCTATGAGAAGGGCGCGTTCACGGGGGCGCATCAGCGCAGGGAGGGGCAGTTCCAGCTAGCAGAGGGCGGCAGCCTGTTCCTCGATGAGATTCTCAACCTGCCCCTGCCCACGCAGGCGAAGCTCCTGCGTGCGTTGCAAGAACGACAAGTCCAACCGCTCGGCAGCAAGAAGCCGGGCCGGGTGGATGTGCGGATCATCGCCGCCTCCAACGTCCCCCTCGAACAAGAGGTGCGGGCCGGCCGGTTCCGGCAGGATGTCTACTACCGTGTGAACGAATTCCGCATCACCCTGCCGCCCCTCAGGGAGCGCGACGACATCCTTCACCTGGCGAATGAGTTTCTCCCCGAAGCCGGCACAGAGCTGGGCCGCCCCTGCCGCAAGATCTCGGAAGCGGCAGCTCAGGTCTTGCTGCGTTACCAGTGGCCGGGCAACGTGCGGGAGCTCCGGAACGTCATTCGCCGCGCCATGCTTCTCGCTTCAGACGTCATCGAGCCGGAGCATCTCTCGGTCCTGCCCGTCGACCCTTGTCCGGCAGCCGCGCTCCGCGGAGGACTGGCGCCGATCGACTCCTCTCTGAAGGAGATCGCCGACGCGGCCGCTGCGGACGCCGAGCGGCAGGCGATCCGCCGGGTACTGCAGGCGACCAAGGGAAACAAGAGCGAGGCTGCGCGGCTGCTGCGAACCGACTACAAGACCTTGCACCTCAAGATGAAGCAGTACGCCATACCCGCGGGGCAGTTCAGACAGTAGCTGGTCCGCGAATTGCGCAGGTCCATCCACTTTATGGAAGACACGCGCCTCTCCCTGAGGGAGATCGCCAGCCGGGCCGCCGCACAAGCGGAGCGGGACGCGATCCGCTTAGCCCTTCATGCCACGCGCGGGAATAAGAGCGCAGCGGCGCGACTCCTCAGCACCGACTACAAGACTCTGCACCTCAAGGTCAAGCAGTACGGCATCCCTACAGGGCAGTTCAGAGAGTACTGAGCGGCTTGAGCTGCTTGAGCTGCTTGAGCTGCTTTGCCGCTCAGGCGGCCGCGCCACGGTCTTCACGCCATGGTGTTCGCACCAGAGTTCTTGCCCCGGCACCAGACCGGCGGCGCCGGATTTCCTTGCTCGTCCGCGCGGACACTCTTGGGCGGGCCCGTTCGCCGCCGGTTGGAGGAGGCGCCGGCGCGGGCACGGGTCTTGAGGAGGGATGCCCTGCCGCCGAGGGTGAACCACGACTTGAGCGGCCGTCAACTAATCAAGGGGGTCGATATGGCGACGCCAAGGCGCTGGTGGCCCAAATGCGCGCTGCTTGGTGCGGCGCTGGTTCTCCTCGGGAGCTGCGACAGAGCCCCCACGGATGGTAGTGTCTCGGGTGCCTTGCCGCACCCCAACTTCGCGGTAGGAGACGTGACGTCCGTGCAGCCCCTCCCAATACCAGGACAGGACGTCAGCGTCGCATTCGATGGGAAAAAGATCTATTACAGCATTAACGGCGACACTCGGCTGATTTCCTTCACGCCCGGCAATCCTCCGACCAATGTCACCACCGTAACGGTAGCGGACGCCCTGGGTAACCGAATAGACCTCGACGCCATGGCGTATGACGGTACCCGCGACATGATCTGGGCTGTGCAGCACGCCACCGAGAACATCTACCTAGTCAATAAGATGACGGGACTGGCCACGTTCCAGTTCTCGGCAACTGGAAAGTGCGCGCGGTGTATCGGAACTTTCAAAGACGGTTTGGCCTTCGACGCAGGGAACGTTCTCGATGCGAGTGACGACGCCCTGTGGTGGAGCTATGACGTCGACTGGGTAGTCTACAAGCTGAAGATCCCCCTAGGCACTGAAATCGAGCACTTTGACGTTCGGGGCCCCGATGGGATTGCCGGAACCGCGGACGACATTCATCCCGACCTCAGCAGATTCGGCAACAGCGGCATCGCTGTCGGCGGTTCCAACCTGTACTTGGGGACCGACGGTGGTGGCAGCATCATCCGCGTCGACAAGGTCACCAAAAAATTCGTGGATGTCCTAGCCACACCGGGTCAGCGGCCGGAGGACATGGAGTGTGACCCCGTCACCTTCGCGCCCAAAGAGGTCATGTGGGTGCGTCAATTCGAGGACCCCAACAACGTCCGGGCCGTCGAGATAGAGCCCAACACTTGTGGTCTCGGTGGCGGCGCGCCTCAGCCGGCGACGCTGACGCTGGAACCGCCCGCCGCCGAGAATCCGGTCGGAACGCAGCATTGCGTGACGGCGACCGTGAAGGATGTGTCGGGCAATCCTGTGCCAAACGTCACTGTAGTCTTCACGGTCACCGGCTCGGTCAACACGGGCGGGTCAGTACCGACGGACGCCAACGGCCAAGCCAAGTTCTGCTACATGGGGCCGACGCAGGTCGGCGCAGATGTCATCAGCGCCTTTGCCGACGCGAACAACAATGGGAGGCAAGACCCCGGCGAGCCGTCGGGCAAGGCAACGAAGGCGTGGGTCGCGGGAGCGCCAGCGACGCTCGTCTTGACGCCGCCCGCGGCAACGAACACGGTCGGTGCGAAGCACTGCGTCACCGCGACAGTGCGGGACGCCTTCGGCAACCCCGTGTCAGGCGTGACGGTGGTCTTCTCCGTCGGGCCCTCTGTCCCGACCACGTTCCCGAGGCCTCCCGGCGGTACCGCCACCACGGACGCGAATGGGCAGGCCACGTTCTGCTACACAGCCTCACTGCCCGGGGTGGATAGAATCCATGCCTTCGCCGACGTGAACAGTAGTGGCAGGGAAGACCCCGGCGAGCCTTTCGGCGACGCCGAAAAGACATGGATCCCGCCCACGAGCACGCAGCTGTGCGAGGTGACGATCACCGACGGCGGCTGGATCATCGCCAACAACATGGACCGTGCGAACTTCGGTGGCAACGCCAAGGTCCTCCCCGACGGGACCGTGCAGGGCCAGCAGGAGTACCAGGATCAAGGGCCGGCGCAGCCAATGAACGTGCACTCGACCGAGATCACGGCCACGACCTGCAGCGACGATCTTACCATGGCCAGCATCTTCGGCAAAGCGACAATCGATGGTGCGGGTTCGCACGTCTTCCGGATCGACGTGACCGACGGGGGCTCCGGCGGATCCAACGACAGCTACGGCATCATGCTGGACACCGGCTACTTGTCAGGCCAGCACCCGCTAAGTGGAGGGAACGTTACGATCCACAAACAATAGCCCTCAGCGCAGGGCGACACGGGCGAGGGACCCGCGCCGGGTCCCTCGCCTTTTCGCTTTAAAGATTCGACGTCTTGGCGTCGCGCTCGCTGCATCGGCAGGACATGGCTCCAGGTTAGCGGCCCTCGCTGCGCGGATCTGCGCGCACCTCGAAGGTCTGAGTGTACGCCCGGCCGTTGACGGTCAATCGCGCCGTGAACGTACCGGTGAGCCGCGCGCCGCCCCCACCAGCGGCGCCAGCTGCGCCGGGAGCGTTGGGCTCCGGTGGTGCGACCGGACGCCAGACGACCCGGTGCATTCCAGCCGTCGTCGAGAACGCCTCAGGGACGGGCTGCCAGAGCGGCGACACGCGCGGCAGCCCGTTCGTGCTCCGGCCACCTCGCCGTCCAGTATCCGACCCAGGTTCGGCAGGCCACCTCCGCAGAACTCGACCGGAGGCGTCGAGGATCTCCAGCGTCATCCCCGCAGCCGCAGTCTTGAGGTAGTAGTCGATGCACGCGCCGTCGGGTGGGTTCTGGGTCTGCGGCTCATCGCGCTGGAGTGGTGTGCCGTCATCGTCGCCCGGCGTGACGTTGATAAAGTCCGCCGGCCGGGAGAGCCAGGCGTCGGCCTGGAGCACTTCGCCCGTGAGCTGCCGTAGCGCGCTGATGTCGTCCATCACCCAGAACCCGCGGCCGTGCGTGGCGACGATGAGGTCGTTGCCGTAGACGACGAAGTCGCGTACCGACGTCACCGGCAGGTTGCGCTGCAGCGGCTGCCAGTGGTCGCCGTCGTCGAACGATACGAACGCTCCGCGCTCCGTTCCCGCGAACAGCAGGCCGCGGCGCAGCGGGTCTTCCTTGACGACGTGGACGTACACCCCCTCCGGCAGGCCCGCCGTGATGGGCTGCCAGGTCCGGCCCTGATCGCGCGTGCGGTAGATGTAGGGCGCGAAGTCCTGGAGCTGATGCCGGTCTACGCTCGCATACGCTACTCCCTCGTCGAAGTGCGACGCTTCAATGCCTGTGACTCGGCTCCAGGCGGTCATGGCTGCGGGCGTGACGTCGCGCCACGTCGCGCCGTCGTCGGGTGTGACCTGAATGAGCCCGTCGTCGGTGCCGATCCAGATCAGCGGCGCGACGAGCGGCGACGGGGCCACCGCGTAGATGACGCCCCGCTTGCCGTTGCGATCGGTCGCCGCGGCGGCCGTCGCGTCGAGGTTGGGCGGGATGCCGGGATCGGGTCGAGTCAGGTCCTTGCTGATCTGGGTCCACGTGCGCGCGCCGTCGCTCGTCTTGAACAGGAATTGGCTCGCGTAGTACAGCGCGTGTGAATCTGCCGCCGAGAGTACGAGCGGCTGACTCCAGTCGCCGCGATCGGTCTCGGTGCCCTTTGGCGCGGAGGTGTTCGGGACCGAGAGGTTGGTCTCGAGGTCCCAGCGGCTGCCCTCGCCGCCGTAGATCACGCCGGGATGCAGCGGGTCGCCGGTGGCGTAGCCGCTCTCGCCGGCGGCGCCGATTGGCTCCCAGTCGCGCTGCGAGATCTGCGCGAACTTGCCGCGCGAGCGCACCGCCACGGCTCCCGAGTCCTGTTGCGCGCCGACGACCCAGTAGGGGAAGCGATAGTCGACCGAGGCGTGATAGATCTGCGCGGTAGGCTGATTGAGCCATGAGCTCCATGTCATGTCACGCGGATCGACGGTGCGCGCGTTGCGCGTGATGATCGTGCCCTGATCGCTCGCGACGATCAGGGTATTCGGGTTGTCGGGCGCGATCCAGATCTGGTGGTAATCGTCCCCGCCCGGTGAGCCCCGGATCACGTCCCACGTGGCGCCGCCGTCGCGGCTGCGGTTCACCGCGACGTTCGGGACGTAGACGATGTCGGCGTCCTTCGGATCGACCGCGATCTTCTCGAAATACCAGCCTCGGCCCCACAGCGCCTGGTCGCTGCCCACTCGCTTCCACGTCGCGCCGGCATCGTCGGAGCGGAACACGCCGCCCTGCCCGGGCGGCGGTTGCGCGGGGCGTCCGGGCGCGGGCGGCGGCGGGGCCGGAGCGTTTGGATCGGGCACGAGGCAATCCACGACGGCATACACGCGTCGCGGATTCGACGGCGCGACCGCGATGCCGGTGCGACCGATCCCCGCGGGGGGCAGCCCGGCCGTGAGCTGGTGCCAGGTCGATCCACCGTCGGGGGACTTGTAAATCCCGCCCCCGGGGCCGTTGGTGGGGGCGTAGGTGAACCACGGCGGGCGGCGCGTATTCCACAGCCCAGCGTACACCACACGCGGATTGGCCGGATCGATGACGACCTCGACCGCCCCGACGTTGTCGTCCTTGTAGAGGACCTTCTGCCAGGTGCGGCCGCCGTCGCGCGAGCGGAACAGGCCGCGCTCCGGGTTTGCCGCGTAGAGGTGACCGATCGCGGCGACGAAGACCACGTCGGGGTTCTTCGGATCCACGGCGATCTTGCCGATGTGTTGGGTGTCGCTCAGGCCGAGGTGGGTCCAGGTTTGGCCTGCGTCGGTGGACTTGTAGACACCGTTTCCGAAGCCCGTGGAGTCGCGCAGCGTGGACTCGCCGGTGCCGACGTAGATCACGTCGGGCGCGGATGGCGCGACGGCCAGGGCGCCGATCGACGCAACGGGCTGGTCGTCGAAGATCGGAAACCACGTCCTCCCGGCGTCGATGGTTTTCCAGATGCCGCCGTTCACGTGGCCGAAGTAGAACTCGTCGGGCCGCCCGGGGACGCCGCTCACGGCATCGCATCGGCCGCCGCGGAACGGGCCGAGCATGCGCCAGTCGAGGCCGATCGGCATGTCGCCCGGGGACTCGGGACGCGCCCAGAGGACCGACGGAGGCCGCGCGAGCCGGACCGCGGAGAGCGCGGCGCCGGCCTGCGCGACCCTGACCAGGAAGTCGCGGCGAGACGTCATCGGCTTAGGGGGTGACGCTGCCAAAGAAGACCTCGAGATTCGTCGGGTAGGTGCCGAACGTCTTGCCCGGCCCCGTCCACGTCATCGCGGCGCTGCCCGGCAAGGAGATGATGCCGTCGTAGTCGCCGATAAAGGGGCGGACCCCGCTGGCGCAGGAGCCACACGGGACGCCGTACGCCGCCGGATCCCAGCTCGTCTTCGTGACGCGCGTTGTGGACCACGTCCTGCCGCCGTCCGAGCTGGTGATATACGCGACGTCAAACAACGTGTTGCCGGTGTAACTGCGGTCGTTGGTCATCAGGTCGAGCCGGCCGCTGCTCGGCTCGACGCTCAATTCCACATTGATGCGATCACCTGAGGCGGGGGCTACGATCGCCGGCGTCGTCCATGTGGTGATGTCGCGGACGCTCGCGTACGTCAGAAGGATCTGGGCCTTGCCATTCACGATATCGCTGTAGGCCACGTACAGGCGGCCCGTCGTCGGGTCGAATGCGGGAGCGGGGTACGACCCCGGAGCGCGGAACTGCGCGCCGGAGATGTTGAAGCAGTACGGCGGATATAAGCAGACCGGGTTTTGGAATGTGGCGAACCTGAAGGAATTACTCCATGTCGCACCGTGGTCGGTCGAGACGCTCACGAACATCGCGGTGCCTTTGCCGCCCTGCACCGAATTGTCGAGCGTCAGATAGGCGTACCCGGTCGCGTTGTCGACCACGACACGCGCATCCTGATCGCTGCGGACCGAGCCGCTGGAGACTTTCACCGGGAGTGCAAAGCTATTGCCGCCGTCGCGCGAGACGGCGATGAAAATGGGCGAGTGGCCGCTGAATCCCGTGAAGTGCGCCCACGGCACGTAGATCGTGCCGTCGTTTGCGACGGTGATGGACTCGTGGTCGGGGAATTGCCCGTTCGATCCTCTCGCCTTGCCCTCGCCCTGGAACGCGCTGACGAGCGTGAGCGGATGATCGGGGCCGCCCGCGGTCCAGGTGCGGCCGCCGTCGCTCGAACGACTGAGCCACAGCGCCACTTGCTTGCCACGATATCCGAAGCAGGTGAAGTAGGCTGTCCTTCCATCGGGGCTGAAGGCGACGCCGGGATCGCCGCCGAAGTCATAGGGGCCCGTCCCCGGAACCGCCGGGTCGTTCGTGAATTGCGTGATCCCCGGGATGAAGCCGCTCGGTAGCGTCGGCGTCCAGGTCTTGCCGCCGTCGAACGTCGCGTTCACGCCGCAGCCGTCGTTGAAGTTCCAGTCGTTGTTCCCGGTGATCATGTTGCTCGGGTTCACCGGATTGACGGCGAGCGGGGTTTCGTTCTGGGCGGTAGTGTCTCGGCTGACATTGACCACCAAGACAGATCCACTGCCCAGGGCGCTGAAGCTGGGCGTGCCGAGCTCGTGGGTCGTGGTCGGTGCTTCGCGGCAGGCGGCAAAGAGGATGACGGCGGCAAAGACAGAAATGTGACGCATAGGGTGCTCCGAAGAGGGAACAGAGGGTTGAATAGACGCCGTATCTGAGACCCCGGCAACCTTCCTGGCGTCTACTTGGCATCTTGTCGCCTGGTGTCTAGGACTCGCGTCAAGCCCAACGCCCGTTAAGTTGTTCTCCTGCCTAGCCAGGTAGCTCAGTTGAAGGCACAGGGCGACGATTTTCACGGCACGGATCGGTTTGTCATCCGCCGGCGGCTTGGCACCGGCGGCATGGGCGCGGTATACGAGGCGTACGATCAGGAGCGCCACGAAACCGTCGCGCTGAAGACCCTGCGGTGGCAGGACCCCTCCGCCATCTACCGCCTGAAAAAAGAGTTCCGCGTGCTCAGCGACATCGCCCACGCCAATCTCGCGTCGCTGTACGAGCTCGTAGCGGACGGGGACGACTGGTTCTACACGATGGAACTGGTCGACGGCGTCGAGTTCTTCGCCTACGTCCGCCCCGAACGTCCTAGCCAGTCCGAAACGCGAGAGCCTCCGGATGTTCCCCGGCTCCGCGCCGCGCTGGCGCAGCTGATCCAAGGGGTGGTGGCGTTGCATCGCGCGGGCATCGTGCACCGCGATCTCAAACCGTCCAACGTCCTGGTGACGCCCGCTGGGCGGGTGGTGATTCTGGACTTCGGCTTGGCCGATGTGGTCGCGCCCCCGTCGCCACTGCAGACTCGTGAAGAAGGCCTGTGGGGTACGGTGGCCTACATGTCGCCGGAACAAGTTGAAGGACAGCGCAGCCCCGCGAGCGACTGGTACGCGGTGGGCGTGATGCTGTACGAAGCGCTGACCGGGCGGCTCCCGTTTCAGGGCAGCGCGTTGAGAGTCCTCGCCGATAAGGGCCGGCAGGATCCGCCGAGATTGAGCGAGCTCGTGCCGGAGCTTCCCCAGGATCTCGTCACGTTGTGCGGTGATCTCATGGCTCGCGACCCGGCGGCTCGCCCGGACGACGGGGAAATCCTGCGTCGCACCGGCGTGTCCGAGCACACGACGTCAGAAGCGGAGGCCCACGAAGCCGGGCGCCCGCCGTCCCTCGTCGGGCGCGAGGCGGAGCTCGCCCAGCTCCAAGACGCCTTCGGCACCGTGGGTTTCGGTCATGCAGTCACCTTTTACGTGCATGGCGTCTCCGGGATCGGCAAGAGTGCGCTGATTGGTCAGTTCGCCGACGCCGTCGAGCGAGAAGCCGCGGCCCTGGTGCTGAGGGGTCGCTGTTATGAGCGCGAGTCGGTGCCGTACAAGGCAGTGGACGGCGTCATCGACAGCTTGAGTCGCTACCTCAAGACGCTGGCGGGTCCGCAGGTAAAGGCGCTGCTCCCGGAGGGAGTATCTGCGCTCACCCGGCTGTTCCCGGTCCTGCTCAGGATCGAGGCCGTGGGAGACGCCCGCATTGGTGAGCGTGAGCCGGCCGATCCGTTGGCGTTGCGGCAGCGCGGATTCGCGTGCCTCAGGCAGTTGCTCGTGCGACTCTCTGCGCAACGACCCGTTCTCGTGTTCATCGACGACCTGCAGTGGGCGGACCACGACAGCATGGTGTTGCTCGAGGACGTCCTGCGCCCTCCCGATGCGCCCCACGTGCTGCTGATTGCGTCCTTCCGCACCGAAGATCTCGCCTCGCAGCCCTTCCTGCGCGCCCTGCTCGAGCACGCCGACACTCCGGCCTGTCGCGCCTGCCGGCTCGGGCCTCTGACCTCGGCCGACACGATGCGCTTGACCGAGACGCTGTTAGTGTCGTCGAGCGGACCACCGACGGTGCAGGCGGACACCATCATCCGCGAGTCTGCAGGCAGTCCGTTCCTGGTGGAGCAGATGGTGCGGTATGCGCTCGATTCGAATGACGCCGACGGGGCGACGGGCATCGGCTTAGGCGAAATGCTGGAATCCCGCATACGCGCTCTCCCGGAAGGGGCACGCCCGCTCCTCGCCACGCTGGCGGTCGCCGGTCGGCCCGTCGATGCCAAGGTCGCGCGGGCGGCGGCCGGCCTCGAAGGCGATGACCGGCCGCTGGTCGCACTCCTGATCAAGGCGCACTTCCTGCGCAGCTTGGGTGCTCCCTCGCGGCTCGAGCTGTATCACGACCGTATGCGAGAAACGCTGGTCGCGGCTCTCGCGCCGCAAGTGGCCGCTGACATCCACTGGCGGCTCGCGCAATGCTCCGAGGAGTTGTTGGGGGTCGAGGATCCCGAGGCCCTGTTCGAACATTACGTCGCGGCGGGCAACCGCGATCGGGCCGCCGTGTACGCGGCCCGCGCCGCAGACAAGGCCTTCGCGGCCCTCGCGTTCGACCGTGCTGCCCTGCTCTACGAGCGCGCGCTGGAGCTCACTGCACGGGGTACGGCTGGCCTGTCCGCGTTGCGAGTCAGGCTGGGCGATGCACTGGCGAGCGCCGCCCGCTGTCCCGCCGCGGCGCAGGCGTACCTGGCCGCCGCGGCTGCCGGTGCACCGGAGGACGCGCTCCAATACCAGCGGCGGGCGGCGGAGCAGCTGCTGATCAGCGGCCATCTCGAGGCTGGGCTCGATGTCATACGCACCGTACTGCGATCGGTGGGGCTCGAGCTCGCGCCCACGCCGCGGCGGGCTGTCCTCTCGCTGCTATGGCGGCGGGCCGCGGTACGGTTGAGGGGGTTGACGTTTCGGCAGCGATCGGTTGCGGACATTGGAGCTCGGGAGCTCGCGCGCATCGACACCTGCTGGGCGGTGGCCGCAGGGCTAGCTCTGGTCGACAACCTTCGCGCCGCCGACTTCCTCGCGCGTCACCTCCTCCTCGCCCTGCGCGCGGGTGAGCCCTACCGCGTCGCGCGCGGCCTCGCGCTGGAGGCGGCGTTCACGGCGAGCCAGAGCAGCGCCGGTCGACGGCGCGCCGCACAGCTGATCGCTGTGTCTCGCCCCCTCGCCGAGCGGATTCAGTCTCAGCACGCGCTCGCGTTGTGCGAGCTGGCTTCTTGCGTCGCCGCGTTCTACGAGGGGCGGTGGGAGCACACACGTGGGTTCGCTGAGCGCGCCGAGCAGCTGCTGCTCGAGTGCGGCGGCGTTCCCTGGGAGCTCAATACGGCGCAATTGTACCAAACATATGCCTGCTACTTCATCGGTGACTTCCCAGAGCTGGCACGGCGCAGCCGCACGTTCCTGAGCAACGCCCGTGAGCGCGGCAATCGCTTGGCTGGCTTCTACTGCCGCTCCGGGTTCACCAACGCGGTGTGGCTCGCGGCCGACGACGTGGCTGGCGCGGAGCGGAATCTGGACGACGCGGTGCGGGAGTGGCATCAGGAAGAGTTCGGCGTCCCGCACTACTGGACGATGGTCGCGCGCGGGCACATCCTGCTCTATCGCGGGGAGCCGGCGCGCGCGTGGGACGGCTTCATGCGGGACTGGCCGAGCCTCGTCTCGTCGGGGCTGCTGCGCGTCCAGGGCGTGCGGATCAACCTGCGCGATTTGCGCGCTCGCTGTGCGCTTGCGGCTGCCGCCGGTGGCGCTGACCGCGCCCCACTGCTCGCGGTGGCTGAGCGCGATGTCGGACGGCTCGAGCGCGAGCGGCTGGCCTGGGCCGACGCGCTCGCGCTGCTCCTACGCGCGGGACTCTCGGCCGCGCGTGGCGAGGTAGCCGACGTCGTCCCGCTGCTGGAGCGGGCGACCGCGGCGTTCGACGCGGCGCAAATGGCCGTGCACGCCCACGTCGCGCGACGCCGCCTGGGGGAGACGGTGAGCGGCGAGGAGGGGCGCTCGCTGGTTCACGCGGCCGACGCATGGATGCACAGCCAGGGAATCCGGGATCCTGCTCGCTACGCAGAGGTCCTTGCGCCCAATCTCGCGCCGAGGGAGAGGGGTTGATCGTTGCCGCTCCCGCTTGCAAAAGTGGTTGTCGCTCATGAAGTTTCGCGTCCTTCGGCCAGGTAGCTCAGTTGGTAGAGCAGCGGACTGAAAATCCGCGTGTCGGCAGTTCGATTCTGCCCCTGGCCA